>JGI24159J19872_10004763_pt1 | contig 17386 bp, 16 predicted proteins | sample Ectturendosymbi4_FD_19872 | JGI IMG/M metagenome (IMG submission 19872) | reverse complement strand
TTTCTATACCTAAATATAAAAAAAAAAGGTTAACAACGACTCATCATCCACACGCAAGTGACAAGCGGCAACGGCAAAGGAAATAAATTTATCCCGCTCGTACGTAACTTGTTGTTGAAAAGAAAACACTCTCGGTCAATAAAAAAGGAATGTTATATTCGTAAGTTGCACCGTTGTCGCTCACAACTTTTGTCGAAAAAATAAAGCTTAAGCTGAAAGTGCATTTTAACTCGACGATTGCCCGATTTGACCCCATTTTTACGCTGACGGCAAACATTTACCAAACAAAAATAATAACGGCCAATGCAAGATCTCAGTGCCTCACTTTCCAGCAACTTTTCCAACACGGCCTGAGGATCATCGATTGCGACGGGACATTCCGGAGATGGAACGGGGCTCGTTCCAGTGTCGTCCGGTGTTTGTAGCGACTCGTCACCGACTTGTTCTTCTGCGCCGTCCACTTTTCCAGGCTTCCCAAAATGTTCGGTTGTGCTTCGAGACTCGTCGAGTGACGCGTGAGCATCAGAGGCCGTTCGATCGCGGTCAAGCGCTGCGCTTGACGCCGCTGGCGGTCGACCGACAGTAGATATTCCATCGCTAGATGCCGCTGTGGGTTCACCGGCAGCCGAAGCAGCGTCGCTGACCGTTGCGGATGTGCGGTCAGGCGTGACGCTCGTGTTGAATAGACGAGACCCAACAACCTTCAAGGGAATAAAAACCGTGTGCTGGAATGCTGGATCTTTTCCACAATGCTTGTGCAGTAACATTCGCCACGTCACTGCTTGTGCAGCTTTGCAAAAACAACTTTTCAAAAACGACACATTTCGGAAAGGCCAGGTATTGCTGGACTTGAAGATTGCCTTAACAGTTTTTTTCATGAATGGATATTACGTTGAAAATTTTATTTCACAGCTTAACGTTCTCGTGGATTTGTTGAAAGTCAGTTCGCTGAAATCGTTAATAAGCTTCTACTGTACATTTTTCACCACCGAGCAAAACTGTTTACGCTCAAAGACAAAAAAAACTCTTAACTCATTGCGGAAATTATGACAAGAGAGGACGAGTTGGTCACCTTTTTCACAACAGCTGTTGTTGGCGAGGAATTGTCTTTTTGGGAAACCGAAGCGCTTCTCCGCGACTTTCTGCTGCAGATAAAAAGAAGATTCGGAGCAAAACAATGTCCGGCCCAGAGCTTGAATGGCAAACAAGCTTCCACCACACCGACTTCATTTAACGTCTGATTCAGTGGAGGAAGAAATTTTCAAAATTTTGCCACTGCTACAAACGTACCTGGGGCGAGCATCCCCGCCGCCATCTTCGCGACCCGACATCGAAACGCTTCCCCCCCACGCTCCGGATGAACTGGCGGCGCTGATCGGCGACGCGGGGTCGCGACCCTGGCCGGTTTCAGCGTCGCTGCGCCCGTTCACGACCTTGACCCTGAAAAACGCCGCGAATCTTGTTTGTTGCAAACAATGCGGAGACAAAGCAACGAATGCTTATAACGTGATTAAGTGGACGGCAGCGTTAACTGGAAAAAAATCTAAGAAAAAGAAACAAGTCATTCGGAAGACCACGGCGAGTGCAGAGAAGCGGGGAATCATAAACCATAAAACATATGATTATGACATAAAAACGAACATGCAACACATGTGACGTCCACAGTGGGGGGCAGCCTGTGACGCAGGCAGAGACGTAATATTGCGCTAAGCAGTATTTTCGATAAATGCTGAAGTTTTTCGACGTGCCGGTTACCAAAGCAACATGCAATACAAAGAGGCACTAAGTCCAAAGGTGCGGTCGTACCTTTGCAGCGACAACTCTGACTCCTTCCGATGAACAGGAGACACTCGTCTGGGAGTGTCAGACACTGACGTTCGTGGTGACGTCTGCGTTTCAGCGCAACTGGTCGGGACAACAGAGACGCCGATGCTTCGTATTTCCTTCCGCGGCTCAGCGCGAGCAACGCCTCTTGTATCGCTCGGAGCTTCCATCACCGAAGGATGTGCAACGGTCTGCGGGCGCATGAGGGGTGGAGCTTGATGGAAGGGACGCTCGGCTGGGGCGTAACGCATCGTGTCGCTGACGACAGGTCTCTTCGAAGCTGCGCAAACGTCACAATCACGCATTGTGATACGAGCTTTCGTCAGTAGACATTGCGCAACCTTGACGTTGTACGGAAAGTTTTCAGATGTTACCTTAACGACCAAAAAGAAGATGCCGGATTGGTTTCAAGCTCACAACAACAAGCACTTACACGGTAACATGGAAACAGGCCAGGCGTTTACTGGCGACGAAAATAATATTTTCGTTTGAATTTTGAACAAAATACAACGCGACCACCTTCGCCAAAGAAGTTTTTCCAGGCACTTTCGTGATGATCGCTTGAAAGTTTAGCCTGTTCCATTCTTCTGCGCAGCCTCCACTGCTGGAGAATGTCGTCCTTAAAGGGGAGGGTCTGGGTCGTTGTTTCAAAAGGAGGAGGATGCGGGGCGATATCGACTCCCTTGACTGCATCTGAGACGAACGCAAGTCCAAAGCATTAAATGGGGAGTAAAGCAAAATTTGCAATGCACTGATGATGATAACAGGAGTTATCGAAACGTTTGCAATATGTCATTTGTATCGTTTGCTTTGGCCGTGATTTTCATCATAAGGCTATTTAGCACTGCCGCTTTTCGCGTACCAAAGCAAAATTAGGTTCGTGATGTTGACTTTCAAATCAGCCAAATCTGTATCATTTCAAATCAGCCAATGATATAATGGCAATTTCCCTTGCTTTGCAAATTACTGCAATTGCACAACACGTCAGAGTCTTAGTTTGTTTTACGTTATTGCTGTGACACTTAAAGCTGCTCATTATACACAACTCCGAAAACTTCGCAAAATCCTATCGATACCATTTGGTGTTGCTCGCGAGGTATTTCGCGTTCGTCCACAGCTGCAGCCGAAAGACGCTGGCNAGTGGAAACGTTTTCTTCGTTTGATTTATTAGTGGACGGAGACTTTTAGAGGCTGTGACACATTTTTTGAAAAAAAGCACAGGAATCTACAGCGCTAAAAACTTTTGACGCAATTTTTCACAACACCGCGTCTGCGTCACCCTCGCGCACCATTCCATATTTCGACGGACCCTGTTTTAGTAACGATCTGATCTAATGGCTAAAAATGGTGACGCTACCCAGATTTTTCCCATCTTCTTTGGGCTGAGCCAGAGAAAGTCAAGGACACGAAGCAATGTTGCAAATCGTTATACACACCAACAACGGGAAAGTGCAGTGAACATCAGAGTTTCATCTCGCAGAAAAACATGTTAGTCTTACTTTTCCAGGAATATGTGGGCGGCTGAGAAAAGTGAGTAGTTCGTGGCAAACTCTGACGCTCGACGTTTGTCGGAGTTGCGTTCGGTTCCCGTACTGGCTGCGTTATTCCTGACGATGATGACGACAGGACTGAAGCATAGCGAGAAGTGGTAGGGTCGCCTTGCACAGCCGGAGTCGAGGCTCTTGTGTCAGACAGAGAGCCTTGGTCAGTTGTTGCAGTCAAATGCGGAGGTGTGCTTGACAGCTGAGACTGGAAAGTCGAACTGCGAAGCAGGACAGGAAAGCGTAAATTCGCTGTGGACGTATAGAATGCATTCAAGAGCGCTTCAACTGATGGTGCAACATCTCTGCCAGCAGGTGGTTTTTATGGGTGAGTTTGCGATCCCGACGGAAAGGTTTGTAAGATGAGTTGTATGTTATCCTGTTCTTCAATTCTCTGGCGTTGAACTCGTTCACGAGTGGTCACGTGACCCACAACGGACTCGAAAGCAAGAAAAATCCCACCGACGTGATTTGAAAAACCCAACAGCGCTTACAAGATGTTGTATTTACCAGACTTCAATACACCAGATTTTTATTTGTGGGGGTATCTTGAGGTTTTGTGTGTACCGCAACAACCCTCAAACGATTGGTGAACTGAAAACAACAATCACAGCAAATTCCAGGGAAATCCCCCAAGAAGGCATTTGCGTAATTGACAAGTTCGCGCAAGTTCGGCTCCGACGCCGCGCAGCCATTTCGAGCATATTTTGGAAAACGTGAATTTTGCGCAAAGCGACCAAGATAACTTCGGGGAATGATTGTACACGGATTGAAATTTAAGTTGAGAAAAATCTTTAAATTCGCCGACATTTTGTAGGATTTAATGAATTTTTTATGAGTACTGTTGCTTTTGGATCACCCTGCATCAGTGAAAACACCAACACCTCTACATGCTATATCATGCTGTATGAGGAAGCAAGTCACAGTGATAATTATTAACAAATGAATTCGGCATCAACAAAAATTTCGTAACCATTCTGATACGATTTTACGTGAGACAGAGACACATGACACTAATTCATCGATTTCAAGAATATTTTAATAACAGACTTTGGTGAGTGCTTAATCTTCATGATCTGAACTCACGAGTCTCAGCCACAACGGCTATCTTGTTTTGTTCACAAATGCCGAAGAAATACGGTGAGGTTGTGGCGTAACACGATATACGATGATAACAGTGTCGGGTTTAGCACCTTTCTTGAAGCAGTTGCTCGACCTTTCGCTGAAGCAGTGTGAAACTATCCTCTTCAGAGTGATTACCCTGGAATGAAGCTTCTGAACAGTCGTAGTCAGCTTCTGCCACAAAAAAAAGTTATTTGCGCTTGCGCACCGAATGCCAATTTGCAGTTGCAAATTTTACTTCGATAAAAACTGGCATTAAATCCGAGTTAATTTCCAATACTTACTTTATATTCGGTTTTAATGCAATCATTAAAAGCAGCAATTCAAAACAATGGTTTTGCTCTTTCCAATGCGCAGTCTATCGCAGCACAATAATTCTCGGGCCAACGATCAATCTTTGATATTTTGCAGTGTGTTTATATCGAATATAAACTTTTGCAGTATATCATCTACGCTAGGTACAACAGTAGAAAAACATTCTCAAGACGATGATTAAAGACATAATGGCAGATCTGCAACTCCTATCTATTTTTCTACTCTTTGTCAGCTGCGCAATCGATATAGGTTTGTAATGCTTTTACTTAAGTCAAGTACTTGCAACAAAAAGTAATAAAAAGAACTTTGATGGAGTTTGATCAAATGGACTATACGGTTGCTACTGTATAGCCTGACCATTTTTGCATATGCACAAAACCGCAATGAAACCGTTTTAGAATTTCTGTAGGCAACAGCAAGCGGATTCGCAAAACTTAAATTGTGATTACTTGATGGTGGAAAGTAGACATGGTATTAAAGTCAATGTTCTACGATATAAAAATATCATAGAACAATGATATTAACATGGTATTAAAGCACTGTCTATGGAAAGAAATCCTTTCTCAGAACAGAATCAGATACGTAAGATTTCAAAGAGAATGATGGTAATAAAGTTAATATTATAGTTCTATGATATTTTTTGCGCAAAACCACTATCGGGTTCCAACAACAGAATGAGTAAGAACAATTCTGCAAAGAAAGTGCCGGAAGGTGTAATGCAGCACCTAACCTCACATTTGCACAATCGGCTTGCTTGAAAATTTGATGCCAGTGACGCCAAATTTAGATACATCACAAGTTCAGATCGCCTAATAACTCTGTTTGTTTCGCCCGCGGAGTAATTTCATCCGGTCGCAAATATATTTTGTCAATAATCATAAAATAATCTGTTTACAAAAAAATTGTTGATTTGGCAGAATGTAACATACCCCGAAACAATCGCATTGCGTAAGATGTCCAGCCCTCGAACTGTTGTGTAGTAGCTTATGTGACCCTCGGACAAAAACGTTGAGACCCCTGCCATTAACCACTGCAGTAAACTTCGCAACTTCGACGAACTGATACAAATGGAAGCAAAGAAATTAAATGCTTTTTGTTAAAAGACAGCAGAATTGGAAAAGGGTCAACGAAAATGTACCAATGCCTAAACGCTGTCGACCCATATTCCACGACACAAGCACGCTATCACTGCTGTTGCCTAAGAACGTAGAAAAGGGGTGGAAACCTATTTGCTATCACGGGCCGCATAAACTGTGGATTATTGCTGGCGGGCCACAATGAACAACTGATTGTATCCTAACATTCTATCTTTATCTTACTATGAGGGATGGAGGCTTCTTATTACATCCTACATTTAGTACCTGCTTATCATGGAGCTTCGTTTTGACCTGACTATGTACTCTAAATTGTGTTAAGAAAATTCTGATGCGGGCCATATCAAATGTCAACGCGGGCCGCAGGTTCCCCACCCCTGACGTCGAATATGCAAATCGAGCAGGGTTCGATAAACCAAACGTTTCTGTGTTTTTACCATTAACATATCAAAAACTTGCAAATCATCTAAGATGGAGGGATAAGCCAACAGCGATGTTTCCAGCATTGTAGGTGTCCATAAAAATTGCAGAAGCAATTTTATAATACGTACATAACAAAACCTACTGTTCTGCGAACGACATACTTTTGCTAGATGTGATCTCTTCTGATTTTAATTCCTGTCTCTTCGTTTCGGTGCTGAGTGGAGGTTTGCCTGCCAGAGGCGGTGACTGCAATCGCTTACGCTCGTTAGGCGGCAGTGGTTTCCCGTATCGAAAGCGGTCCATCAACCTACGCAAATGCCAGCATGCTTCTTTTTTAACGATTGACGTGTAAGGTTCATCCTTTTCCTGACAACAGGTCACTTTAGTGGAACGCATTACCATTCTGACAAAATACTGTCAGGAGTTCATGCGCAAAAACAAAACATAAACAGACTGCGAAAACATGCTGGAAATGAACTTTTTTCGCCTCGACGAATACCATCCTGAAACATTTATTTCACTGTCCATTATCGTGAAAAGAATCGCATATCAGTATAAAAACGCAAGTTTGAATGCAAGTATTGCAGAAGCACGCAGAACAAGATTTTTATACTAGGACTACTCACAAAAGAACGTTAAATAGCAACAGCATTCGTCTCTTTAAATAGCTGTATAAACAAGACAGGGACATTAAAAGCCTTTGCTTGTTCGAAGGAAATAGGCATGTTAAACCATCATTATAAAAGTTATTGAAGAACAGAAACTTCATAATAGTTGCTGTTATTGGTCCAATGATCAAAAACCTGCAAGTTTTGCTATACAATTATAACTACACCATAAATGTATGCTTACAACGAGATGTTGGATTGGGAAGATTGACTTCGATTTTGCGAAGGTGTTCCGCTTCGTTCACCAGTCAGAGGCAACGACGTTTGTGTGGATGACATCTGTGGCTGTTCAGGGGCAGAAGACGGGAAAGACATACGATCACTGGATTCGGAAGATGACTTATTTTCAAAGGGTGACGAAACTGGACAAAATATCAGATATGATGTCAGAGGTAAAATCGATCAATAGTGCTGGAAAATGCAAGTTTTGCAGGGATTTACGAGTAATTTCCCGCGTTTATAAAATGTTTTGTTAAAAAAGTTTACAAACGTTTTACTAAACATTTTACGTGGTTATGTCACTGGATAGAAAAACCACTTCANATTACAAGTAAAACTGAACACCCCCGTCTTCATGAAGTCGCCACAACTTAATGCACCGACCCCAGAAACGTTCATGCTCGCTTGCTTACAAACGAAGACTAGCATTGATATGTGATGATCAGTAATTGCGATGCCTACAAGCTGGAGCTCTAATGCTAGTTAATCGCACAACACTCCGATATCTACACACAGCAGCTGGGAGCAGTTCCACAGCAACTTTATGTGCCAATGCATATCTTGTGTGACTTTTTAATAAAGGAGCGCCGCTGACGTAGTGCGAACCACAACAGCTAACGCCACGTATTAAGGCAATGGCAATAAAATACCGGTCAAAACTTTCGATTGTGCGCACGGTGGCTTGCTTGAGTGCGGTTTCTTTTTTTCCTACTTCTGACTGCAACTCTTCATCAAGCAGCAATATTCCCTCATGCAAATTTTACATGTAATATTTCAGAAAAGCGCCGATCGCTCAACACCAAAAATGACAAAACCCCAGGTGCTGGTAACATAAACCTCGTAGAGTCGTAGGACCCCTGCATGCCTGAGTGCTTGCGCACGACATATTCGTACTTAGCGGTGGAAGTGTGACCAGAAAAAACCTACACGTCATCTCGTAGGTCATTTACGTGCTCAACAAACACAATTGTCTTCTGAAATGAGTTAAAACCACACTGGCAAAGTTACATGCGCAGAGATTAATTATCAAAACAATGTGATATCCAATCAATGTATACCAATTTCTGCAGTCAGAATTAACCGACTTTTCTTCGCCCGAACCAGAGCAAATATTGATTTGCTTGCACATGGTACACTGTTGAGCACTGAATTGCATGCACGATCCTTGCAACTCAGCCAGTGCGTAGCTGGGCACAAGATTCTTAGCAAGCAGCAACCAGGGTTTCCAGGTTGGCCTTTTTTTAGGCCAAATTTCAAAAATCTGGCAAATTTCAAAAATCAAGTTGGTTGGCCTAAAAAGTTTATTTGGCTTTTTAGCCTTTTTTTCGCCTCATCTCAAGTTGGTTGTCGTTTGGCCTTTTGGCTCTTTATTGGCCTTTTTATGCTGAAAAAGTTTCCCCTGAAAAATATTACTCTTCCACTTTCTTCGGCAACACATTTGCAAAAATTTTGTAATAAATGCTATATTAGACCGACACCCGCGTTCTGATATTAGTACGATTTGACGGTTGAGAGATTTGAAATTTTGTGCATAATAACTGAAAAATGTTGTGCAGTGTGTTCTGTTTTGCAAGCACTAAGCAGGCTCAACCCCTGCAGACAGGGCTGCGTCTCCGCGATAGAAATGCGACAAAGACGTCGAGAAAGTGGTAGGGGTCTTGTGACTCTAGTCGTAAGTATGGTATGGTTTATTCATGCATTTTTGTGACTCAAATCACGAAATAACACGAATGCAGCAAGGGCAAATACAATAACATCAACGATCACAAATTGATTTCATGTTGATGAAAATACAAAAACATCAGAAATCAGGTTTCGCAGTTTTATAAACGTGTTCTAACATGTTGAATCACAAAGGGTTGGCGAAAGACCATCTGGGTCAAGTTCTCAGCCAGCCCTGCTGGTAACACAAAGCAAATTTTAATTGAAGACGTTTTACAAGTAGTAAAAAAGTAATAAAAAAGCATCAAATCAACGTCAGGTAAAATAAGCAAAAAACAACAACAACAAAAAACAGTGGGGGAAAAGCATGCTTATGTACAGGGGGTGGGGTGAGCAACTGTAGAGGTAGTTAGGAGGGAAAATAGTAGCATGAACACTTTATCATAGAATGTGACAAGCATATGAAACGAAAATCAACAGGAATTCTGGCGAGATAGTGGTACGTTTTTACATTGTTGTCCAAAGGTATAAGGCGAAGAAGATTGCAAATTTTCAGGAATTCTAATGGATGCAGCACCGGAGTGAATGGGAGATGACTTTCTTATGGATGCAATAAAGCTGCCTATGGGATCCGTACGCAAACTGTGACACTATTGTACCCAATGTGTGCCATGTCACAAGCCATGAAAAGTCACAGAAGCAACAGCAATGAGCTCCAGTACAATGCCAAGCAAGACTTAATCTGAATTTCGAAGAAAATTTCTGATGATATTCTTGTAATTTAGATGTTTGTTTGTGAAAAATGAATAGCAATACCACAAACAAAGTTTGACTTTTTTCTGGCTTTAAACAACCGGTTTAGCCCTTTTCTAGCCTTTTTTAGCATTGTTTGGCTTTTATTGAAGATTTAATCGGGCAACCCTGACAGCAACATATGACGAAAGGTTGGCTATTTGCCGTGATGTTCTGTGCCTTTTGCCGCTTGCGACCTTGTTTACAAACGGTGATGATAAATGATACTGAAAGTTTCTCACTGACACATTTATTTTCACGGATTGTTATTCCCATTCTGCAGATTTCCACCGTGGCATTCACAGGGTGGTATTTCTCATTATAGTCAATGAATGCACTTTTAAATGAAGTGTTGGAAATACATTAGGCAATGCATGTTCACTGATCTATCTTTAAGGCAGCGTTACATTACTGGAAGACTACTTCTTGTCAAACACTATGTGCAGAACAATTATGACTGCAGTAGAAAAAGCTAAAGCAGCAATGCCGTAACTGCATAATTGAAATTCAAAAAACAAGTGACAAAACAGTAAGATGTATAACTTNGCATTTTAACTTTTCTGAAACAATTTAATTNAAACTGAATTTAAATTCAAGCAACTCCTAAGAATCACGTCTTACTGCTATTAAATTAATTGGGACACATTTTCAAACATGTAGACAGGATGCATAGAAACACTGAAACAAGATATCGCCAGGTTATTTAAAAAATACCCAAAATGAAGTCAAAATTACAACTGCGAACTTAACATCAGAAAACCATAATTCAAGCTGCTCTTTTATGTTTCTCTGACATAAACATTTAGAAACGTTGCCTAATCAGTTCATTACAGAGTTGTGTTTATTCAATGTCAGTGCAGTTTGTAATTGCACTTATTCCTTCGCATGACAAAACGTTTCACTAAGAACTTTTTACCGAATTGATTTTTCTGAGAAATATTAGAAGTTCAGAGATGAATCTTCCTACACAGGCAACTTTCCTGATCAGGTCATTGGTTTAAAAAGTAGCCCCACAAATACCACAATTCACCTCATCTGCTAAAAATACAGCACAGTGAAAGCACAACTTTCAAACCTGATCTGATGAAAGAGAAAACCCATCAGTCCTGTAAATGTGGTTAATACACCTTAATTCTCAATCACTCACTAGTGTTAGTGTCCAATAAATGCTGCTGACTGCTCTCAGAAGGCCAGTGTTCGTTTAATAGAGCAGAAACCCATCCGTCACCTTCTTGTGTGGCACATTTCTTAAAAAAAACAAATATGATGGTGTTTAATCATTACCACACCAAAAGTGGGCATGAACTAAAGCTTTCTCACCAACTACAACTAAATACCCATCAATCACACACCATTTTTTAAACCTGTCATCTAGCAGAAGTACATGCAACACGATACATTAACACTTGTTATGATGTATCAACTAATTTAAAGCCATCCATTGGCCTGATATAAGCAAAAGAAATAATCATGAAAGCAACATATACAGCATACTTTAAAATGGCATAGAACATGAAAAACGCTCAGAATATATGGGTACTTAAGGTGATCACCATAACAAACAGAATTTAAATTTTTCGCATAAATCACCTACGATGTACTGCAACTTTAATCATAAACTGCAACACTCACTTTGTCATCTAATTTTACAGGCAAATTATAATTTTCTTCTGAAAAGGAGTAATTTAATGGTGTGTAGGATTCGTTGTCTTTGATTTTAAAATCTCTGCACTTTTCTGGTCTGAAATTAAAAAATGGGTATGAAATTATTAAATAGCCTGACGTGCTCAAAGAAGCCAACAAGCTTTTAGTAGTGATTAAAATGGAAAACCTAACACAAAAATGGCTACAATCAAGAAAACCCTGATGTTCAGAATGCAAATAAAAAAAGTCCTTGGTTACACTTTTGTTGCCACCTAACCAATATGCAAAGCCTTGATTTTTCTAAGGGCTTTAACAGTATTGCAAAATTTTCAAAATTATATTATTTCCAATATTGGAAAACTTTATTTAACAAGCTCAAGAAAATAAAGTTCAATCCCTCATTTTTACCTGACAAAGAGGCTTTAAATAATTACAAATTTTCATCGCAATGAACCATGTCAAACTCACGTCAATATAGTTTTTCTGATGTCTTCAGAAAGGTTCTCAAAATTGGATGGATAATGATAAGCTGCTGAGGATTGGGGAGCTGGGAATGGTTGGCTAATAAACAACACAATATCTAACATGTATATACTTACTAACATACTCATATTCTCTTTCAAGTCAACACCAAATCATGGCCTCTAAGGTCAGAGAAATACTGGACACACGAAGTTAGGAATCGTAAATTTGTCATATTTACTATGGAAGGGCTAAACCAAACTTACCAGCCTGGCGGATGAAATATGCTTTCTGCCACACCTTTCAGTACTGCTTGCATATCTTTGTAAAAGATGAAGTTGTCAGTTAATACTACTGCTTACACACAATGTGGATGGACCTGGAACAAAACACTGCTCAGACTTGTTATGTCTGAGTACAGCAGTTTCCAATCAGGGTTTGCAAGTTAAAGCCAACTCTTCCATAATAACACAAACAGCATTGTGGTATCAGGTAAAGTACGATTGTACTAGGATGATATCAGGTTGCTGATTGTGAATTTAAAATCTAGATTTACCCATCATGTCATGTTTGCAAGAAATTGCATTTTTACATAATTGAACATTTGAAGGTTGGGTTTGAAAGCAGAAAAATAATGCACTCAGTGGTCTGCAACCAGCAAAAAGTTTAAAACCACTGTCCTAATAGCTTGGAACATAAAAGCACTGCTATCTGGCAAAGCTCTACTTTTGTTAGTTAGTTAAAGCTAATGCATACTCAAACAGTGATATACATACCACTAGTGGTACAAGATGGCTTTCTAGGTGTATACAAGCAGCATGTAAGTCATTTACAAAGTTTAGTGTCCGATAACTGTAAATGATCTGTTACGGCAAGTTTCACAATTACTATTCTCATTGCAACATTTACTTACCCTAAAATGAAATGTTACTCACAGCTACTTAATGCCTCTTTGGTTGTACCAATCTTTTTGTCTTTTTATGATGTTGATAGGTCTTTGAAAGTGACACTTTGGAATGGGACTACAAGGTAAGATGCATGATCCTTATATCAATGTATGCTCTCTCACAGTCATCCAAAGTTCTCAAGCACAAATATCCTGCCTTGCATTGTTGGTGATATTAACTTTTCTTTTGAACTTGCAGTCTAAGGTTTGAAGAAAGGCAAGGTCTAGCTAAAAATCACTCTCATAAGCTGTGCCTTGGAGTCATTCACATAATTATAATGTATTTGTCACAGACTTGTGGTTCATATCACAAGCACAATCGAATAACACAAGACCACAAAATGGTTAGCCATAGCACATTACAGAACAGGTGTTAACACACAATCGATACTGAGAGGAGCAAAACACGGGATCCTACAGTGGGAGAGAAATGGAGGCATTCTAACATCAAATTTTGAGAACAGCTAACAGAAAAAATTAAATCGGATGGGGATGTGCATTGGCATACAGAGGCATGTAAATTTATCTGATAAGTTTCGAACGACTTGCACACCTTTAGCATAAGGGCGACAGCTAATTGTTTTTACTGAATTTAAACCAGGATTTGCTGGTTAGAGTTTTACCAGTTATATATCTTACTTTTTGTATGTTTGGCTTGGACATGGTGACTACATCTTGGAGGTGATAGAGGAATCACAAGACAATACAAAAATCCTGATGTACCACAAAGTACACGGAAGGTTTTCATTGCTATGCAAAAACCAATACTGATGAGACGCATACACCCAGACAACGTGCCAACAACTACTTCCGCTAGTCACCATCATACAGGAGCGTTAAATAATTGAGAAAAAATGAAGATTTCTAAAAAGCATCAGACATTTGAAGTGATCGGATAAAAAAGTTAGATGATGATACATAGCGTTTGAAAAACCGATACAGATTTCTTCTCAAGAAGCCTATGAGAAGGTCTTAACGCAATGGTTAACTTGGTGTGGGAAACACTTACATTTTAGTGTAATGCATGATTCGGTAGGCCTTNTTGTATGCAATGCGTAAGTACTTCATACTAGTCTGTGGTGTGTATTTCCTCCACAATTGGCAAGTATAACATTGGCATACAATAGCTACAACATAAAGTGTTTTTTACTGCAGGATAGCATTGATCGAATGTGCCTCAGAGCTTGTTTGTTGAACAGTATAGCAATTTCACTTGTCTCATCATCCTTCAGTGAGGCATTTAGCAACACACCAAGGTATTTCACTTGGTCAAAATACTGTACAAGTAAACTATTCAGAAAAACATTTGATGGAGCAGGTTGTTTATGCTTTTTGTGATAAAAAATACACCAGTTGTTTTGCTACAATTAAAGGCGACTTCATGTTTAGCAGCATAGTCATCACAAAGACGTTGCAGTCCCCTAATACTGGAGCTGAACACACATATCATCAGCAAACATTAGATGCAACTGACATCTTACAAACGTTTCGATAACTACTGTTATCATCCTCAGTGCATAGCAAAAGCAAAACATTAGATGATTCACAACCATATTTCCCACAGTGCAACCCACCTTTGGCTGAACCCAGCTGGTCTGAGAGTTCATCAAGGTGAACAGCAAATAAATATGGGCTTATTTAAGTTATAACTCCCCTTTCCTTACCCCTGTGGTTACAGTAAAGGATGAAAAGTTGGTGCCTCATTTTACTTGCACGGTTTGTTGCCTATAGCAATTTAACAACATTGTTTGTGAACATTGCACTTGATTAATTTAGCAAACAGCAGGTTGTGGTTGGTTCTGTCAAATGCTTTAGACAAATCTAAGAATGCTAAAAACATTGGGATATCCTTGCTCACATAATACGATGCAGTCTGATTAAGTGAAAAAATGCAGACATTGGAAGTTAACATCATTTCATTTGTTTCATTTCATGTATATGCTGGGTAGCTTCAAATTCTATCCTTACCACTATGGTATTCTGCTATGCCTAGTATGACGTAAACCTTTTTTTTATGAGTATTGTTTTACTTACTCTTACTGACAAAAATTAGAAGTGTCTAGGCAGCTGGCGATGGCTACGCAAGGTCAACTGCTAGGTAGCCGGCAGCCATATGATTCACCACATGTTTGCGTATGGTAAGGTTTAGTCACCACAAACAGAAAGCAGGTTCAGACTTTCTTTATAGATTATTGCAGAGCATTGTTATTCAACAAGGGTTCTGCGAGTGGCTGCCAGGGGTTCCACTGAAAGACACTGAATTTGCTTGTGACGAAATTTGTAACCACAGTTCTGTGCGGTTATAGCAATATAGATCATTACATAGGATTCTATGAGCAACGCAAACATTTGGGAAAGGTTTTGCTGTAGCAAAAAGGTTGAAAAATAGTATACTGCTGTAGAGTCAACATACAGTGGTAGAGCGGTGGTCTTGGAGATCATATCTACACTATGCTCGAGTTTCTGGTACGCTTTTCTTATGATCCTTGGGTTGCAATGTCAAGGTAAAAGTTTTTAGCATCTACACTGATAATGATGAGCCAGGAGTTGCTAGGTGCAATATTTTCTTGTTTTAGTGCTTCCAGGATCTGCCATAAGGCAGTGGCTACAGAACCACCGATGGATCTTTAAATTTGAAACCTTATTCAACCACCTCCTGTAACATAAACATGACAGTAACGGACAACAAGAATGTAGTAGGCTTGGTAGAAGCATAAAACGCAAAAGGTTTTAAACCTAAAACCTAACCTTAACCCTAACCATAGCTTCAACGCTAACCCTAAACCGAAAGTTTGGAAAGAAATAAAGAAAAACTAGTTCCATGAATTGAAACATGCAACCCGTCACTATTACAAAAATGTAAGTCCCCAAGGTGGGAACAACCNAAAACCATTGGCACAGTAGACCTGAAATGTATCTGTTACGCTACCAGGACGACAATGCTTGAGTGACAAACTGACCGCTTTATTCGAACTGCATCATGTGAGGTGGTACGGTCGAATTAGTTTTGAAATAAAACATCCATGGGTGGTTTCGTAGCCACTTCCTTGCCATAAAGTGTATGCACAATTACTCGATGTAACAAAAGAAGCAAAGGATTACGCTTAGCAACTCCTTGCTCATCTTCACTGTAAACGGGCATTTACACTTTTTGCTTTCAAGCTTTAGCTTTACTTAAGATTTTTCAATTTTGTTTTGGCTTCAGGTTTACAGTTTTAGGTTTGCATGTTTAGGGTTTTCGGTTTAGAGTTCTAGGTTTTGTGTTAAGGTTTTGCGTAAATAAGGTCAATGCAGGTTTAGAGTCACATAGTTTAGCCTATTTCACTATTCTTTGGTTGGTAAAATTGCTCGTACCTCCCTGAGACGCTGTTCCCAAATATTGCCTTTTGTTATATTTTACTTGATTTACTGCTTTTCAAACAAAAGTTTGCATTTCTATATTGATCAACTTTTAATGCATTTAAACTATAAAGTCCCAAGCCTTAACCGCAACTAACGTACAACTATGCCCTTAGTCATGATGTGACTACAAATTTATTTTTTTTTATGTCATATATTCCACAACTCGGCTTGCATAGCCATAGTTGCAGGTGGGGTACATTTCAATTTTACTATTTGAGCACTTTTGTCTGTGTATTCACTGCCGACAGGTGACCTCTACTATCACTGACTGTATGCTGGGTTTTGGTTTTTATGTTGCCTAGCTACCTAGCAGTTCACCCTGCGTTGCCGGCTACCTAACAATTGACCTTGCATAGCCATTGCCGGTTACCTAGACACTGCCTTTATTTTTGAAATTCAACACTCATATTGTCATTTGATTTTGTGATTTCTTAAGTTCTTCCAACAATAAAAAATCCTATTTATTTCTACTAGAAACCTTATGTTAAGACATTAGTTAGGAAACTTAGCGCTGACCCTGTTTGGTGGAAACCTGAGTGCAATACCGTCACATGTAAGCAGTATTGTGTACTGTGCATTGTACAATTATAAATTTTGAACTAACCGCCAGCTGAGATTACAGACACTAGGCCTAGACTGACTAGACAGACCCGTACGAACGAATCATGGTTTACATGGATCTTGATTCAACCTGAATGATCTGATTATCATTTAGGAATGTCCAGGTTGAAAGTAATCTTTTGCTGTGGAGTGTATTCAGCATTAGTCTAATACTGTGCACTAACGTCGATAACATATACTGCAATCTTTGCATCGCCTAGAATCCCAAACGCAAACAGTCAATCCCACGCCGTTCCGCAGGTACGAAATTTGGGAAACTGATGTTCAATCAAGCATATCACAGGAAATTAAAAACAACGGTTGAGGGTAAAGGGTTTAGCTTCAGTGATGGAGTCTCTAAACCTATTTCTGCGAGTTTGGGTTTCGGTCTCGTTCTCGCAGGTTTCAGGTCTCGTCTCGGTCTCGAAGGCTACAGGTCTCGAGACTTTCCATATTGCAAAGGAATGGTATTGCAAAATTTCTATAATTCAACGATTTTTTGTTTGCTGTTCTTTTTGCTACTCATGTTGTTTCGTAGCGTTTGCCACCAGGTTTCAAATCAAACAAACTGATGAATAAGCTCTTCTGGTGATTATATTTTATTATCAGCCAACGTTTCGCCCACCTATTCAAGTGGGCTTCTTCAGGGAAATGTTTTCAACCACAAAACAT
>JGI24159J19872_10004762_pt1 | contig 17386 bp, 15 predicted proteins | sample Ectturendosymbi4_FD_19872 | JGI IMG/M metagenome (IMG submission 19872) | reverse complement strand
TCCATCATTTTACGATGAATTGCATTTGGTTGATGCTCTTTTTGCACGAACTCAAACAAGTTTTGGTATTGGTTAAAGAGTTTAATTCAGCTTTATCAATAGAAACGTTTCTATCAAGAAGATATTACTCACATGGTTCATCATTTTCCCAACTAGTTGTTTGCAAACGGAGGAATCTAGTCAAAGCATTTAAATTCAGCAAATACCGCAAAGTGGTCCATTTAGCCAGATGTGAAACACAAGACTTGTACAATACAGATACATCTGACACGAATGATTCAGTCATGATCCTTGCCTTCGCTGAATTTTCTTAGTGCTGATTTAACTTGGCTTGATATGTACATCTGATTGCCTCTCTTGAATCCTTGCCTTCACAGTGGCGAAACACGATACAACCTCAACAATTGATGTTTCGACTTCTCAATATTCTGAACTTGCTCAATAAAAGCAACCACAAATGATTGCAAATGTCTTAATGTGTTAAACAGAATTCGCTCAGAGAATTTCCAAACGAACGTTTCAGAACAACAGTTGGCTTGTCGATGGACATGAAGTATGAATTTGAAGCTGGGTGCAATTGAAACATCCTTGGCAAGCTGCGACAAAGTGATAGCCACCTGGTTACGCTGTGAGAAATAAGTGTTTGGTACGCAATATCCACAAAGTCACAATAGTCCTTTTCACCCTTCTTTGCGAACTGTGCAAATGCAACCACATGTAATTCGCCCAGCTTCAAAATAATTTAGTCCTTTTCTGGAAAAAGGATACTTCTGTCTTATTTCTTCATTTTTCAGCATTGCTGACTAGCTCAGGAGTGCAAGAATTTCCGTGAATGTTAGTAGCGCGACGAAATTTTTAGTAGCGCTACAGCATTCATATGCACAAAGTGTAAAATGCAAAAAAACGTTTGCGCGCTCCCAGTTTTTGATCGCGCGGCGTGAGGGTGCGACCGCATGTTTGCACCCCCGGATCAGCTACAATTACTAGAAACTACTTCACTTAGCCATGCACACTGATCACCGTATCACGGCTCATCAGCAAAACTAGTACAGTATTATGGGGTCAGCAGTCCGCACTCTAATGCAAGGTCATTGAGATACTGAAAAAAAATTACTGTTATGAAACGATTAATGCGAAAGCATTCCAGCCGAGAATTAACTCAACCAAAACATAGATTAATTAGACAACTCGCAGGCCCTCCCAAAAACTAAGCTACGCCACCAGCTCGTATCTTGTTGCAGAAGAGTAGGGACAGCTTACTGTATGCTAAAACAATACATCAAAGCCAGTGACATGACTGACTGGGGACAGAGGGGCGAATTCCCACTCCCTGGCAATCTAAATGTGAAAACCGGACCACCGCCTTAAGTGATATTTCGGTTTTAGTATTCGTTTGGTTTTCAGTAGTTTGTTGTTTTTTACGTTCTTCGCATTATTTTCCAGTGGTTTAGGGTTTATCATAGCTATTCACATCCAGATTCACCATTATTTCTCAAGTTTTCTTCCGAGTGTTGGCTAGTGGGCCCTGTACATTGGCCAGTGGGCTCCTTTCAGCTAAGTTTTCCATCCTGACTCAAAGCTCTAGTTACCCCACTGATTAGAGCTATGGCTATGTAAAATAAGAAATGCAAAAAGGAGGACATTTTGACTTTTTCGAATGTCCTCGGAGAATATTTCATTTCCCATGAAGAAAGTGGCATGTACTTCAAAGAGAGGGCGCATGGCGGCCATACCGAGCAATGCTACTCATAAGCGACCTGTGCAAATTCGAGTAAAGCAGACGCAAAATCTACCAGAAACGAGTAGAGACGTAAGGTAACGTGTTCTATGTGGCCTGGCCTTGCATTTACTAGATTCAGACACTGCTGTTGGGCCGACCGATAATTTATAGGGTCTATAAACAAGCTTTCCTCGCTGAAAATGACCAAGTGGCATGCACATGTTGCACGTATGACTAAACACATGAACATGGTGGGGGCCCTCTTTGTTGGAAGGCCCTGGGCCCGGGCCCCTTGGGTCCCCCCTAAATCCGGCGCTGGATTTGCCTATAGTTCATAATACCTTTCGCAGGAAATAAAATGCAAAAGCTGTTTCATAGTAAGTTCAGGTACATACATTGTTGCGTCAGCGATCCAATGCGGCCCGCGAGTTACCCTGTAAGTCCTCGTGTGGCCCATGGAGCAATTTCAGTTTGAGACCCCTGGTCTACAGCCTGCAATAAATTCCATCCTTATCCAACCGTACTTGTGGTACACACGAGTCGAGCGCAACACACAAGATTGGAGCAAAGCTTAGCGGATGCACTGCGACAGGTGCCATCACAATATTTAATAAGACAAAATAAAAAATTAACACCCACGCAAAATAAGCCAAGGCGTGGATGAATCAAACAAACTCAACTCACAAATTCCACAGTCTTTGGCATTTTGACTTGAGTGGCGACTCCACCGCTTTTGTATTCCGAATATCCCGAAACGTCGCCAATGTTGAAAGTATACGGACCAAGGACAGTGATTTTCCTTGGTTCAGACGAGTTGATGCCATCCATACCCTCAACGATGCAATACCAGGTGAAGCAAGTTTAAGGCATTGGTTCAATTTTGCTGCTCGCGCATTTGTAGGTTTAAATGCAAATGCAATTTCGACCCTTCGTACAACACGAGACGAAAATCTTGGCCCGGCGACATAAGAAGAGCATCAACACAAGCAGTAGGCATGTGATGGTTTGCGTAAAAAAGCAAGTGGGTAGGCGTCGAAACAGTAACAGCAAATCATGATATTCAGTGAACTGCATTTTATCGCCATCAACTTACATCTATTCAGCCCGTTGCAGCAGCGCAGGAATCGTTAAGAATATTTAAAACACACGGTTATACACAAAATGGCTGTGGTCACTTGGACTGCACAACGTTGGGCGCAACAGAGCCATGGAAACAAAGCTCACTTTTTGAAAGCCGAAAAGCGAAACGTATGCACGACAGGAATCCAATTATCCACAGCAGACAAAGCCAGCCACACACCCCTCCGCAGTCAGATGGCCGCAGGCACTGCGACCGAAATTGCGATGCTCGCGTCCTATTGCCGCATTCACAACGAAGTAGCGAGGTGGCAAATGCCACAAGTGGTCGCAGATGCCACGAAGTAGTGGCGTGGCAAATGCCGCAGGGTAATGCCTGTGGAGCACTTCTTACACTCTAAAATGAGGGCACAGAGCGACCATAATGAAACTCTCCCAGGCTCTAAGCTGCATCAAACCCGTCCTATCCTGACAAGATCGTGACTGAAATGCCGTTTTTTCATCGAACATCGTAGATCGGCACGTTCAGCCAGTCAGACGTTACGCAAGGGAGGCGCTTTGGGGCTTGCGGTGTATTTACCTCGCCCCTTCATCGTCCTTTTTTGACCACTAAATGAAATGTCGGAGCGCTGCTTCGGCACGAGCGTTCACCTCAACCAGGGCTGTAGCGCCGGAACTCGAATTTCGGGCTCCGGCTCCAGACATGCAATTTTTTTGGCTCAGGCTCCAACATCTAGCTAGAAGTTTTTGGCTCCGGCTCCAGGACGATTTGGTCCATTGAAAACTAGAAACCATTGTATTATTTGTACAATTCGCTTGCCCCAGAAACTGTCTGTGGAACTGGAACGCAAATTTCAGGCTCCGGCTCCACCATCTAAAGGTTTTTGGCTCCGGCTCCACCATCTAAAAATGCTTGGGCTCCGGCTCCACAACCCAGACCTCAATCGTCCCGGCAAGAAGCAAATTTCAGGCTTCGGCCTGCTGCGATTGCCGAACTCAAACCAAGTTGACTTTTTTTCAAGACGGTAATTCACTATGGCGTGGTAAACTTACAGCACAAACTGCAACTTAAGCTTGCAACGACATGAGGAATATTCTCACCTTCACCTCGTCGAAGCGAACGTAATCGCCAGTCTCGAATCCATGCCTGCTCTCGTCCAACCCTGCGACGATGCCTTCACCTTTCTCCTGGAAACGCAAGACGTTCAGCAAGCGACCGAAACATTTGNATGTTAGCTTCACGGCAGAGAACACCACCATGGGCGTCGGTTCNAGTGGTTTTTGAGGTGTGTTGAGGGAACAAGACCCTCTCTCAAAATGCAGTAGAACGTCGCGGCATAACCGCCACCAACATACACTAAAACTACGTTTTGTGACTATCCCGGTACTCACATGAAACAATTGCAGTCTCTCTGAAAGTCTTTACGGTCACCAACGTCAAACCTTTAAAAAGCCCTGATCGGATCCACGGTCTGCGGTCCCCGAGTTATTGGAACGAGTAACGGACAATTGTTTAATCCAGTGCTTCAACCTTTCATGATTCGTGGCCCCTTTCGGAGACACTTGACACCCTTGGCCCACTGCCCCAGCAATGAAAAAACGTGCATTAGTCTTAAAGTATTTGAGCAGAGGTCTGCTCATGGCCCCCACGAAACGGCCTGTTTACACCCAAGGGGACCACAGGGCCGCGGTTGAGAAACCTTGGTTTAATCATTTCAAAGGTCAAAGGTCATGAACTTTCCAGACGTATAAAACACAAAACAACTTTCGCAAATTGTCTGTGTGACAGAAAGTTGGGATCTGCCAAAACAACATTTTCTACAGTACACGCAATACACAAGTGCACCTTTTGCACTTAAGATGTGTTCTAACACTCGTTCCGCGAAACTACTGCGGCTGTTTCCAAATGTCGAAAATCGAGGACTGCGCCGGATTTTGCCTTGGGGGGGCTGGCGATGGAAATTTCTTTGTTCACTGTCGGATGTTCACGAAGATTAAACTTCAAGCACTTTGATTGTGCCAAAACATCACTGGGAAACAGAATATCAGGCTATCTGATAGAAAATAGATAATTAAAAGTTATGATCAAAAATGTCTGAAAAGACAACTGCGAAAGAGAGAATCTATCAGTGATACAGGCAATCAGAATATACCGCAAAACCTGAAGACGCATACGTGGTGTTCAAGTTACTCCAAGCTGCTAAAAATTCCTGCATTCGCAAAGCACTGCATGCGAACCGCACTGACACACAAATCACGGCAGAAGCTGAGCACACGCAAAGTTTGCAGGAAAAAGACGTGTAACATACGTTTTTAGTAATGGCAGAGACCATGACGCTTAAAGGTTGCTCTCCGTTGTCGTCGAATACCGTGAACCGATCGCCGAAATCGCAAAAAACTTGCGCGAAAAGACCCCTTGTGTCGGCAACTATCAAGCATTTGCCGTTCTTGTGGGTGAAGTCACCGATTCGCAGTTGCTCTTCCAAAGTGGAGTCCGTGAGTACGATCACCTGACAAAACGAATTATTGTCGTTGTTTAAGGGTTTTAAGCTTGTATTGCACAAAATGCAAGACTGCCCAGAATGAGACGGTTTTCCTTTGACAGCCTTTTTNTCTTTTTTTGCTTTTGTAATCATGCTAAGACGAAAATATGCTTTTTGAAGGCCTTGGCCCCTAAATTTATAAGGACTTTTCAACTTACTCTATGGTTTAACTCAGCTTAAATTGCAAAACACAATTGTTTCACACCTCATTTTGTCAAAAAGTTTCCATGCTCTCTCTCCGTAATAAGCTCCAAACCTTTAGTCACCAGCAGTTCCGTTTCGTGAGTTACAAATTTAATTTGTGGCAACTCAAACGTACAACATGGTATCTACACGGTTTCAATCTTCGTGCAACTTCTTGCCTATGCACGATTCGTCTCGGTCACAGTCCTCATAACTTTGATAGTACTTATAACCACGCGTGCTGTATATCTTTTTTGAGGTAACTTAATTCAACGAGCCCTGTCAACCGCTCATGTTCGGATATTTACAAAATCAAGACATTTTTGCTCATATTCTGCTTCAAGCATTTGGCACAACAGAGTTGATCGAATTATTTTTGTTTGGTCACCCTAAGCCGCCCATGAGCCCTTCTCGTACGTGTTTGAGTTATCAAGCATGCTTTTAGTTTATGATGTGCTCTCTGAGCGGCTGTGATTCAGTTTATTTGTTTTTTCTTTCTTTTGTTTTCTCTCTGATGGTGATAGTATTTTGATTGAAAATGCGTCTATTTTGTCTGTTAACCGAAAATGTTTTACTTCGCTTTTTGTCCTGACAAACTATCATTGTGTTCACTTCCCAAGCTTCTGGCCTGTCTTCATTAGCCTCGAACGAAATAAAATGAAAATATGCATTCTCTTTCGTACAACGCAATGTCAAACAACTCACAGCAACATATCCCCAACATGGGAAAAAAGCAACGTTTAAGCATTCGAGTCTGGCCTGTTTGTGTTTCTGCGAGCTCATCTGACATCATTTATTTCGTTGTCACAGAAACAAAGATCAAATAAAAATTTTTGTTAAAAGTAAGTGGAAAAGGAACATATGATGAAAGCAATCGCCATTACCCAACTGCCGATTTACTAAAACCAGTATCACTTTTACACTAATACTTCAAACGAACAACACCTAGAGCGCGCAAAATCTGGTTTGTTGGTGAAATCATGAACATTAAGATGTGCGAAAACAACTGCAAAACCAGTTTGCTTTAACTCAATCTAGTATAACACTCGCGGACAAAACGAATTTTGTAAGCTTTGAATTTTGTTCCCAAAAACTTAATCATCCGAAAACATGATTATTTTTTACCAGCTTCCACAATTTATTATAGAAACTTCCAATTAATCACAATCACGTGCAACCATAAGCTCACGTGCAACCAAAATCACTTGCAACCAACCTCAATCATCCATAAGGCTGCATGACTTGCAAACGCGTACTTACTTTAAACTGCATCAAGAAGTCGTCTGTGAGATCTCCAGTGTGCGGCGATACCTCAACATATGGGTTGAGTTCACTGACTTGTGGAGCGCTAACCTCAGCTCTGTTTTTACCAACGTCAGCGTCAGTGATGAAATACTGAAAAAACACACAACAGGTTTTGAATTTCACATAATTGCCTGTAACTTCAGTGACAGAATTGTTTAATTGCCTAATTTTTGATCATCTGTCAAAACGAAAGAACTGAGAGGATGTTTTTCTAAAAAACAAGCGTGTTGTTTCAGTTCGTCCATTTTGTGATGCTTTGTTGATTAGCACTGAAGCACTACAAGTGAACTGCATACTACTCACCAATAAAAAAGTACCCGCAGCCTATGCTACCAGTTTTCCCCACTTGGTATTGTTCAAGACCGATGTTTGCAACAGGTTTGGTGGAAAACTACGAAAACGGTACCATTGTTTTACAGCTGCTGAATAGGAAATGATTGATGGACGGCTACTGCAGCAAGTGGTTTTCATTTTATCGAACTTATGTGGAATGCTTCGTCTATTTCAATGATAAAATAGTAAAACAGCTAAGATAACACTACATCCGTGATTTCAGAGGAAGAGCTGGTAAAACTGGTAACAAGTCCCATGCGCAAATAGAAACTACGCAGAGCCATCACTTCCAAACATGCTGCAGCCCCAAGCGTAATGAAGCAGCTTACCTGAGAGCACATGTCTTCGGCGGTAGCAATGCCACTATCATGCAGTGTTACTGATTTGACACCTCCCAGAACAACGTTCTTTGCTATTTCCACTCCAAGACCTTTCATACCACTGACCAGAACAGTGGACGCACCCATTTTCTTCATCGCTTCGTGGCCGAGTACATAACTAGGTAGAGAATAAAAATGTATATAGCATGGTTGCAACTTGGTTAAATATTTTTTTCTTTAACGTCCACAACTTACAGCTGTCGTGAATACAAGCTTTCATCAATTGCACTTTGGTCTCCATTAGCCTCACCATTGAAAGCCTTTTCCTGAAAAAACATAATTCCATGCATCAACTACTTCCAGCGTAAAGTACTACTAAGGCAGTACACATTCCTGCCAGCACTACAGAAAAGTGCACAACCATTTTCGTGGATGAAGATGGTACTTTGGGTTTACATACTTACAAGAAAACAAATCTCTAACTGTAATAACTCTTCATATTGAACTTTTCTGTAGAAAACACACCGACACCTTCAGCACAGTTCACGTTAAACTATTAACACCAATAGCACTTCCAATTTCAATTTGTACTGTTTAATGTGGGTAGTTGTCAGTTGGTTTGTAGGCAGAGAACAACATTTGCTTCTGACAATCTGTTAGGGATGCATCAGAACAAATAATTTTCATTTACAGTCGAAACTGGAATTGCTTGAAAATAAACAAAAATTCCAGATGAAATTAATTTTTTACCTCGTTTTATAGCTGCGATTCTATTCCATATAAACTGGAACACTCAAGGTTAAGTAAGCAATAATAACTTTCAGCATTTTTACTGTCAAGGAAAGATTGAGTGCATGGCGTTTTGCACAAAACGTTTTGATATCTGCATACAAGACTTTTCTATTATGTAATGTTTCATCAATCATCACTTCCTTCAAATTAATCGTGGCACATTGCAAGAAATAACCTGTGGCTAATGCATTACCTAATGTGGTTTGTTAACAGGAGAAAACTTGTAAAACAAGGGCCATATAATGTCTGTCAAAATAAGCTCATTATATTGTATGGCTCCACTTAGGCTCCAAGATTGTTGGTGGCGTTGACTGTCTAAAGTTGCTTACATCAGACAAGCAATGCGTTTTAGAGCAAGACTGGTCTGGGTGGGGTCATGTTGGAAGTAATTGAGTTTTGATCAAATTAGGGTAAGTTTGCCAAAAGTATTCTGCAGCCTAGTAGTATACTATAAAAAATCAGAACCATGACATGAGACTTGGATCGGGTGGCAATTTCTGCATAAAGAAGTAAAGCACAGTAAGCACAACAAGCTTGTTGTCAACTAAATTTAGCTGGAATAGCTGGTACAGTGTAAAGGGCAGAACATATCTGTACAGGAAAGAAAAGCAGATCTTTACATGAACAGAGCCTTGTGGCTTATACTTTGTTGCAACTGTATGCTACCTTACTAAGAGCTATACTAACTTTGCATCATTCAGATCTTTGCTTGCGTCATTGTGAATACCAGTACCTTATGTTGTGAACATTTCTGAACAAAAAAAATTTTTGGTATGCTTGTTCATAAGGTTGGGAGCACCAAGCAGAAACACAGCAAAGGTTTATTGGTTTAATCTTTTTTGTTTTATTCAATAGCTGATACTATTTTCCCTAAAAAATTTAATGAAGTCATGCAACCTTCTTTTAACTATTAGGTAAGATCTCTGTGTGACGATGAGACATTGCAGTAATCATTGGCACGTTTTTTTCCAAAGTTTGTTGTATGCCAATATTGCTTGCATATACCAATGCTTCTCCTGTGCTGCCTAGTGGGAAAGGTTTTCCTAGCTTGAGGGTGTACTCTCTCAAGATGGAATCAATAATAGCAAAGGCGTTTCACCACCCTCAGCACACAAATATGTGTGAAGATTTAGATAGACCACAACACTCTTTTAAGCATTATTGCTCAGATGATCTGAGTTTTGAAATGTGGATTTGCAATTCATTCCTTGCAGATCTACTCTAACAGTGATGATCTTGCCAAACATGACCTCATTGAGCTGAGGACAACACAAATGCTAAGAAGTGAATTCAACTCGACAAATCTTGAAGAATTCTGATGTCCCTCAATCCAAGCATATCCTCATCTAGTAACAGGTTCATAGCTTTCGTCAGAATTATAGGGGTCCACAGCCCAAGAAAGGTGAAGAAACACTGCTTCAAACAGAAATATAAGTTTTGCTTCAAGTCAGTCTAAATGGCATGTCTGCTCTTCACCACTTGCTAGCATTGAGCTTTGTGAATGTTTTGAGCTTTGTAAATATTTTCAGTATGAAATTATCTCAATGAAGTGATAAGAACAATGTATCTTGCCTTTTTGTATCACGGAAGGACAAAACATTTTTTTATCATAGAATGACAAAAGACAAACTGTTCCTATATGGTAACTTCAGCTTGGGTACCATAGCCATACCACCATACATTTGTGTCCGCAGTACCAAGTAGACTGTTTTACCATTAATAAAGCCTTACCACATAGCTAGCAGCAATGGCTGATACTGTATTTTCAAAGCCAGCTGTTTAAGGACCACATTAAAAATTCTTTAGCTAGTGAGAAATAAAAATTTGAAAATGTCAGATCTTGAAATAACTAAAAACCAGCATACCAAAATTTTATATTGCTTGCAAAACCTCATCTACAATATTTTCATCATTGAAGTTTTGATTCTTCATGATTACATCAATGGATGGGAGAAAAAGAAAGGTTCACATGTGGTGCTGCCATTGACTTGCCATCAACACAACATTCACGTTGAAAGTAGCTGAGTGGCCCCAGGTGCAAGCAAAAATGGGTGCTGCAGATTACTCATGGCACTTCAGAAAAATATGAACCAAGTATATTGAAACCGAATGGAACAATGACTATACTTTCAAAAACTATGCCATATCATCCATTTAAAACATAAGTAACAGCCCAAATTCTATCAAGTCCGAACTTCATGTGAATTTTTGGTAAAAGCAGCACAAATGCAACCAAATCAATATGTCTCTCTAATTGGCACAACCTGTAGCTTTCAAAAATTACACCTAATTTCCTTGTGTGCAAACCACCTACTGAAACATTTTGAACTGATGCCACATAATGCTAATATGTGTGGAGTGTTTTCACTCATGAAAAAAGCTTTGACTAGTTTGGAATTTTTGGTGCATTGTTGGGTGTACATAGACAAATATCTCAGCTGATTTAAAGTTTGTGTAAAAAAGCAACCATAAAAACATGAGATATTTATTAGTGCAAGCAGCAACCATAAGGTAGGCAAACTATGGCATTAGTGAAGTTTTTTCATGCTATAAACATGTGAGTCTAAATGCAAGCAGAATACGACATCCATACTGCAATGAGCCACACGAAAAATTAAGACCTGTCATGGCTGCCAGTCATGCTTTGATGACAACTTATCATGTAAGTCTCAACAAAAGTGCTATTAAATATTTAAGAAATTAGCAGGACTTACGCAAAGAACTGTGTGCACTACTAATGTTATTAGAGAAGGACGTATTGGAAATATAATAACAATAGTTCTTTCATAAAATTTCAGAGAACTGAGCACCCAAAAGATGGAGTCTTACTCAAGCTAAATCACCTATTGAGAGCTGGTTTGATTCTGACCATAATGATGACGACTGTGCTGTAGTAGGTGAAGTGAGTGGTTACCCAACTGATGAGGAAGATTTGGACAGATCACTCATGTCAGTGGTGAAGAAATTGCAGGTTCAGATAGCGGCAGTGATGATGAAAATAATGAGCTGACCTTCTCTACATCACAGAGAAATTTTTCCTTCACAGTAGAAAATGGTTGTGTATGGTCTTCAGATTGTCCAACACACTTTTGCATATGTGCTTGCAATTCAAGGCACATAGCTGAAGGTCCAGTAAGCAATGCCAGATCAATCCAAAATGAAGCAGAAGCACTTTTGTGCTCATAGTGATGATGGTAGCAGTGGTTACTCATACTGATGATAGTAGCAGTTGTTGCCAAAAAGTTTTAGGTTTTATGATGTGTCTGTGACTGTCTAACAACTTTTACTTTGACTGTCGTTTTTATCATTTTTCAACAAGGATACACTAAAGCTTACAGTTGTACATACAAACATATATGGGAAAAAGCAGGAGGAAGAAAAACTAGTCATCAGTTGACCTGGAGGAAATCAAATGCTCAATTTGGGTTTTCATAGTAATGGGTGTATAGATTGCAGTATGAGTAACGTTGATCTTTGTGGTCATCCAGTACCTCAGGAAGAGCAATATTTCTAGTGGTCTTTGACTGATGTGGTTTCAATGAGAGTGTTACTTTCTTTTGTTTTGATAGAGCAATACTTCTGGTGGTCTATGACTGATGTCATTTTAATGAAATTGTTACTTTGTTTTGTTAAGCGTGAAACGAAAGAGGTTTGAAGACAAACAGACAAGTTTGTTCCATTTCAGTGCTTCTGTGATCAGTTTATTGAAAACTATCATAAACTGGGTGCTCGTGTGACCAATGTCAAACAGTAAACAGATAATACCTTTTAGAGCGCGAGGTATTTTCTGTCAATACATGCCAAGCAAACCACAAAAATATTGTTATGTATGACTGTGACATGGATTGTACCAACAATGGCTTGCCCTACACAGCGTGCAAAGGTGGTAAGAGGGGAGTTGGGCCAGCAAGGCATATTGTCACTCCTCATTGCATGCCTTAGCACTCCAAAATGAATGTGGCTACTGACAACTGATTAATCAGAACGACACTTGATGATCTCTTATAAAAGCACATCACTATNTGGGAACTCTTGAGACAAAACAAACCAGACACTCCCAAAGAATTAGTCAAGCTGGAAAAGGACAAGAAGTAGGTTCAGCTTTGTTTGGATTTACAAATCAGCAGGCTCTAGTGTTGTATGTTCCTAAAAAAACAGAATTGTGATCTTGCTTTCAACCATACACAAGTGACAATGGAGAAGTTAGAAAACAGAAGCTTGCAATGATACTGCATTACAATGCTACAAAAGCAGCATTTGACAAAGTTGATCCATTTTGTCCAAAACTGAAACAAGTAATGGCACCTGGTTAACTTTTACAACTTCCTCAATATTGCGGATACAAATCCTATGGCCTTTTATCAGAAGTTTTTTGAATGGGCATAAAAAAGAGTCTTGGTCAACAAGTGTTCAACAATAATTAAAAGCTTTGGTTTTCTGTACGCTTTCGAGGAATTAGCCAATTGGGCTCCGCTTTCATCTTTTTGCAAAGATTCAAGCTTGTTCCTATCTAAATTCAAGTAAGTGCTCTGCACAATGGGTGTAAGAAAGGAATTGATCAGCAGAGTTTAATAGGAGATCAATTTCATGTAAAATTACACATTGTTAGTCCTTATTCAAAAAAAAGGACTGAGGATGTGATTCTATTTGAGTAAGGACCAAGGATACGTAATTTTCCATGAAATCAATTTCCTATCAAAAATTTGCTGATCAATTCCTTGCTTACGCCATCAACAAGTGTTTTCGGAAAGCATCAGAATGAAGCTTCTTCATCCTTGGTTGCTGTCATGTGCATATCCCCAAGAAAAACTTGTCTTGCAAAAACGTGGATTATCAGGTGGTGCAATAAACCAGTTATACAGAACAAGCTGTAAGTATGGAAAATAAGAATATGGTGCATTTGCCACCCTGCAAAAAATGCAAGACCACTACTGTTGCAGTAACGGCAGGCAACTATGTTGCGATGAATAAAAAAAATTGTCGAAGTGCAGAAGTGTGCCAAGTGCACAATATTTTGACACTGATTTGCATGCTGTGCCAATACTATCTCAGCTTTGTTTGCCATTCTTTTACAAAATTGCCAAGATTTCACTGAAAAATGCATCACATTAACATGCCAAATATACTCTATTCCCTTGTTTGAGGCTCTTTTTCCTCAAAATCCATTAGGAAAAATTTTGCATGGTAACTAGTGACCCATTTAACACATTCGCTGCTGGCATACGAATATATCGTACTTGGAAATCAGCCAAAAATCGAGCGTATTTAATGTGTTTCAGCAACGGCATAGCTCCTCAGAGGATTGCACTTGCAAGCTGTTCAAGCCCTCAAAACACTCAGCAAGTCTTTGAGCCTGCAATGAAAAAAAATTATGATTTTGGGTTTCGTTTTGTTTGGTGAGTGATGTCATAAGTTAGGTAGATTTTTGGCCATATTTGGTCATGTTACCTGGCCTTGGCCCAACCACTAGATGTAAATGTTTTCCTCAAGTTTTCATTGGAAACTAGGCTAGAATCCAAGTCTTTTGAGCCCTTAATCGACTTTTTAGCATTTCTGGTTCAGAAGTTATGCCCTAAAATAAACAAAATAATTAATTATCTAATTAGTGGATTAACTGCGAATTTTGTTGTTTTTATGTCGTAAATTTTGAACCCCAAACCGTAGCAAGTCATCCAAAATATCAAAAAACTCATACTTTAGCCTAGTTTCCAATAAAAACTTGGAGCGAAATACTACCATCTAACGGTTTGGGCCTAGGGCTAGATGAAGTGAGCCAAAATGGCCTAAAACTACTCCACTTATGACATTACTCACAAAAAAAAAAAAAAGTTTTTAGCACTGCTGACGTGAAGACTGACCAGGTATTTTGAAGGTTTGAACAGCTCTTTAGTGCTTTCGGCACCGAGTTATGCCCGCACAAAGACATGTGCAAATTGCTGGATTTTAGGCTGAAATTGCTCAGCACCTAAGATGTTAAGTTAAGTAATATTATTATTAAAATCTATACAAGTCACTCCCTAGTGACCCAACTGGGTAGTAACAACTCATGATCAGCCTAGGCATTTGTAGGTTAAACCAGACTAAATTGTCAGTAAATTTTGAATAAATTTACAACTAATAATCAAAGATCTTATCAAGAGTGTTGACCTGAAATAATCATTTTAACTGGTTGCAGAAGTGTTTCTGCACATGTTGCCTGTGTAGTAAGTTATAAGTGGTTTTGCCAGTCTGCATTATGGATGGGTGCTTGTGGATAAAAGCAACTGGCAGATTATGCAAAATACTGCACACATTGTAAACATTGCCTGACCATTGTGGTATTGAAGCCTCCTGGTTGGCACAGCGTCACATGCATGATGCACCATGAATGGGATGTGCACTAAGAGTAGCACGTATATGTATGTGGTGCAAACATGCAAGAATGGAGTGAGCATGGTGTGTAATACCTACTGATACGAACAGTGAATGTTGAGTAGCAGAAATTAAGAGTGAGCATGGTGTGAACTGTACTGTTGCTTGCTGCCATAGTTTGTAGCTTTGCATGCTTGCTGCTCAGGCCCTGCGATCACAATAAAATGGTGCTATGCCCAGGATATGAAGACAATGCAAGATGCAACCTTCAGAAAAAGAACATGCGATCAATGTGGTTCGTTGCAGAAAGGAGGGGATGTTGTTGAAGCAGCTCATCAGTCTGTAGCATAACATGTACTATGCACCACAAAAGGATTGTGCCCTAAGAATATATCTATATGTATGTGGTGCAAATAAGCAATAATAGGGTGATCATGATGTGTGATCTCTATTGTTGTTTGTTGCCACAGCTTGCCGCTCGGGTGCTCTGATCGCGATGGTGGTGTGGTGTTCATTACTAGAGAATAGTAAATCAAGCCATTTTCAATTTGAGAAAGCACTTCAAAGATTCTTTATATTTCAAGCTTTCATTATGGCTAAACATTACAATATAATAGGACTACCTGCCCAATCGCCCAGCTGGTTGCTGTTTTATTGATGCACTTTTTTACCCATTTGGTGGGTTAAAATTGCTTTTTACTATGACTCTTTTATATTATAAAATACTTAAAATCTTGTTGTGGATTGCATATTGAAAAAACAGGAGCAAGTTGAACCAACCACCAAATTAAAAACCTTACATGTGGATACATTCAGAGCTATAACTGAAAATTTGTTCATTTGCTTGTAAGATTTTACAACTAAATTAAAGTTAAAATATATTGGTATTGCTTAGGAAACTTCAAAAACAATGCAGACAATGAAAATGTCTCTGTGACTACATGAAACATTTGTTTATAACGTATTGCACTGCATTAAGAAATAGCTAGCAAATTAACTAGAACTGTCTTTTTGGCTGAAAATAATTGATTGACTGTTTTTCAACACCAACCACAACTTCAGTGTTTCCAAAACGAAAACTACTCGTGTAATGATTATTTTCATTAATTTCTTATCTTTTCCACATTACTTGTAAACACTATCTTAACACTTTGGCATCTGGCTGAAATCGGGGATTTAAGAAAAAAACACCGAAACACACGTGGCTTTGCACGGGAATTTTCTCATAATGTTGTAAACTTGTATTTTATTGCAAATAAAAGCACTATATGAGTTATTATGTTGACAATTTCGCATCCGGCCGATTTCAGGGATTTTCACCCAAGAACAAATGTCTCACACATGGCTTTGCGCACCCGTAACTCTGGCGCCGAAAGCAGTAGAGAGCTGTTCAAAGGCTCAAAAGACTTGGATTTTAACCTGGTTACCACTGAAAACTTGAGCGAAATATTTTCCTCTTGCAGTTGGGGTCCAGGGCCAGGTAACCTGAGCCAAAATGGCTTAAAACCTACCCCACTTATGGTGTCACCCACAAAAAAACCCGAAACCCAAAACAAAATTTTTTCGTTGCAAACTAGAAGACTCACTGAGTCTCTCTCTAGTGCAATCAAAACAGCTCTCTAGCACAATCGACTGATGATTTATGGAATTGCAAAGTGGCATGAAAATAAGGATTTACAGGCAAATCCACCAAGCAGCAAAGGTGTTAAGAACCTAGGCACTACCTTAAGCTCACTCTGATGCACTGAACAGTACAGTAAGTTGACAGTAGGTTGTTGGTCTCGGGAGATCAGCTGACTAGTTGGAATCAAGTATACATATTTAGACTAGGTATTTGTGATGGCTTCGTGGACTGTCAGGTATTTGTGATGGCTTCGGGACTATTGTAAAAAAAACACTTTTGTCCTTGAGCATAAAGCTTTGACCGTTTATGAGAGTTCACCTGGGTGTTGTGCTGATGAAGTACAGTATCTACCTACCCTGGTTATGGATGCCACTATCTGAACAGCATCTTCACACAAGCCTTGTAGCAGCCAATGCCGAGACCACAAAATGTAAAGAAATATGATGACCTGTTAAATACCTAAACATTTAAACCAGTTGCAATTAAGACCACAAGTGTTTATAGAAAGCACATTATCCTTTTTTGAATAATCTCACAAAAAGACTTGTTGACATGACTGGTGACCCTAGAAAGTAATAGTGGTTGCACCAGCACTTGTCCTTAGCAGCAGAGGTGATCACATTTTGTCCACAGCTGAAGAAGGCACGGGAGCAGAATTATGAATAAAAACCAAACCCGGAACAGAAGTGAATTTTTCAGTTTTTACAGAAGCCTGATAATAGCTTTCAGTAAATTGAAAATTTCTCTGACAAGCTGTATGTTAGATTGATGTCATGACTCATTCCTCTTGGTTATATCGGATTGCAGACAATTCAGTGCAGGCTGCTAAGGATGGAGGGTGGCAGACTCACAGGCTCTGTCTTGGCGCAATGCCAATTTTCAATTTCTGTATCACAGGAATAATTTTTCAAGTTGGCATTTAGGCAAGACACATAGGTAGCAGAAAAAGATACACATGTTAGGAAATGAATAGGGCATAAAAGCTATTTAACACTTCAATCGCCGCTTGTCTGGAAAGCTGCAAAGGCGCAGAACGCCGGTCCACGATATATTCGTGGCTGGTGTACGATATGCTCGTACTTCACTTCAAACGCCAACCGTTGAGCGCCGGGTGGTATGTTTTCCTCTATAAAGTACG
>JGI24159J19872_10004761_pt1 | contig 17386 bp, 9 predicted proteins | sample Ectturendosymbi4_FD_19872 | JGI IMG/M metagenome (IMG submission 19872) | reverse complement strand
AGAACCAAATTTATCCCAAATGCATATAAATCCTCCTCAGATAATGCAATTAGGTTTGACATGTTGAAAATGTGACTAAATACAAGCAATATAAAACAAATCTGTAAGAAAATGGTTAAAAATCAATTGTTTTCAAAAACCACAAATACTGTTAGGTTTACGAAAAAATATTCTCAAGAAGCAGATACAATTTTGGTACTTCTGAGCATTTTGAGACCAAAATGAGCTTTGTAGCTTTAAGTGTGTAAAAAGTTATGTCAGTTTTATTAAATTTGACGTTTTCGTGACTTTTGTCACGTGGTTGCACGGCTGTTGTTACGAGCAACCATGTAAAATCGGTTTAAAATATGTTTTTAGCTGATTTGCCAGGATTTAAGAAACCCCTTTTTTTAATTTCAAAAAAAAGTTTTTTTTGGCCCACCCTAAATTGTGCGTCCTTTTTTGTTAACCTTTGCGTTGCCAATGACCTCTTCAGGCCTTGGCCTGCCATCATTGGCTGTTTGTCAATAAATAAATAAAATGAAATGAAAAAAATATTGCTTTTTATTCAGTGACAAAAAGAATTCGCAACAGGAAAAAAATTTAATCCCGCTATTGCTGAAGGCAGAAACCCTATGTTGTTCCAAAGCCAAAAAAAATGTAATTGAAAAATATGGAGGTTGCTAAAACTTTCCGCTTGCGTACCTCTTCGGCAGATAAGAACTCCAGCGCAGAAAAAAACAAACACTTGTGACCTCACACTTCTACCTCCGGACACCGCAAACATCTTCCTCTATGAGGGTGAGTGAATAGTGCAGCAATTATTACGTTTTATCGCCCGTGAAATCAAACTTCAACAAGGCTCGCATCCAACGACAAAGCTCGTTTTGCTCTGGGTGTTCAGTTGATCTTGCCGGAATTTTGATCAGACACAGAAAGACATCGCAGTTGCCAAGATTTGTGAAAGAAAAAACTTTTTTTCCCAGAAATTTGTGCCGCTTTCAATCCTACGTATTCCACAACTTGCGTGAGTGTTGTTTCAGTTGGTGTGGAGGAAAAAGTCAAAATATTCAAGGAATAGGCAAACGCGAACCACAAAATCTGATATTGCAAAAAAATGAGTATTTGACCTTCAACTGTTGGACAAATTCTTCCTCCTTTTTAACTTGGTAATCAAAGTTCTTCGCATAAATAAATACCACCAGACGCCACCGCCCATAAACTGCACAACTTCAAGTTTGAAACAGCACTTTACCTGGAAAGTTGAGCCTCGTGATTGCGTTTTTTTAATGACAATAACATGTCAACCCTCGGTACCCCACAAACATCCAGCAGGTTTCAAATGCAATGGACTGAACAAAAAAAAGACAGAACTTACTTTCTCTGTTTTCTCTCGTCCGATCCTCCAGGCTGTGGCATTCGGACACGTTCTCCCCGGTCACGTGAAGATAGCAGACCTTATTGGCCGAGACCTTCGGGTCGTTTTCAACAACTTTCCATCTGTTGACTGCAAGTTCCGCGTGATGTTAGCAACTAATCGCGACGAGCCACACGAGGAGTTTCAGTGGAACGCCTACAAACACTTGCGAGCTTGTTGAAAAACAAAACAAAAAACGTCCGACAAAGCAATCCGATAAAGTTACCACAAACTTTAAACCCAAAAACAAAACGTACGCACGACAGAGCAAAACGTAAAGTTGCCTCAAACTTACATAGCCGCAAATATCGAATACATTATTTAATTCAACGTTTCAGCTTCTTCGTAAGCCATCATCAGGAATATTAATAAAATTTATTAATTTGACTAAGCTAAGCTGAAACGTTGAATAAAATAATGTATTTGACATTTGCGGCTATATTGTTCGCAATAAGAATCTAGAGCAACTCCGTGCATTGCTTACCAAAGTATCTCTAACTTCAATCCAAAAAAAAATTTATAAGTGCTTGAAGGCGCACGCAACTTATTAATATGAAGATGTCAAAAGAACTTTCACAAAAAAAACAAGAATAGAATCACGACCCCAAAAAAGAACTCTTAAATTCGACACGGAGTTGCTTTTCAAAAAGTTGAAAAAAACTGGCAGGAAAGCGCCATGCCTCGCTAGGTCTGAACGCAACAAATTAAAACGTGGGTAACGTTGGTGGACTTGATTATCACAATTTCATACCACCGAGTTAAAGCGTTCGCAAGAAGATGGCCATGTACAAGGACGAGATGACCTGGCATGGGTCTCAGTTCAAGCCTCATACACCTATCTCATCAGCAGGTGGTGTTTTAGGACTCTCAATTACGTTTGCGCGCAGGTGACGAAAGATATAACAGCAGTAAGAGCTATTTCGCCTACGCCTGCCACAAAGCAAGATTTTATCTCGGGCCGTTCCGTTGACAGGGCGGGATCACGCGTAAGCTGAAAATATGCAATCGACTCGGCCAATTTCTCAAGATAGCCAGCCGAAAAAAATCTTAATGGCTTGGGCCTATTCACAAGGGCGTTGCTTTCCCCGCCCACGCTCTACATCTCTACTCAAGATCTCGATCGCACGTCCAAGGGCTCGTTTGCCCGCTCAGCGAACTCTACTGTCAGGTCGAATACGGTGTGGAACCCAGGGGTGTACCGAAGTTAGTTGGTGTCAGGGGTAAGGAACCAGCTTGTTGCCCCCTGGGACCAAATGTACTGTATTGATGAAAGCATTTGCGACGTTGTGATTTTTCGGCGCACAGAACATTATGGCCCCCTTACCCACCCATCCGTATGCACCTAGTGGAGCCATCAACGATTTTGTACTTCAGGTAACAGCACTAGGTTACCGTTCATGAAAAGACAGTAAAAAGCACGTTATTTTACCGTTTATTTGCTGAAGCAATTTCGCTGAAGCGACCTGAACAACCTTCAGTCGCGCGATCTATTGACGTGCGTGGATGCGCTGAGCAGAAAACACCTGAGTCGGAAAAACCCTGTGACCCGCCTTAAAAGCGCAAACAATTGCTCGCGGGACACCGAAACTTAACAACAAAAACGCAATCGCAAGAGCAGCACGGCATATTGGGGTTGTGTCTCGCAGCGAATGGACTACAAAGGAGGAACGTGTCGCGACGCATTTTGGGTGAAAGCAACTGCTCGGCTGAAAATGCGGCGTCTTTTAACTGTCGTGCAGTAAAATGCATCGGTCTAGAACAGTGATTCTCAACCTTGTCGAGTGGTCCGCCTGGAATTTCTGGTGGTCCACAGAGCGTTCCGTGAATCCTTCATTATTTCATTAAGGACAAAGATTGAGCACGTGCTTGAGTTCGCTGACCTACGTGGAATGCAGTTTCGACTAGTTGTTAACGCGATGTCTGCATAGCAAAATGGTCCACCGGATTTCTTTTTTTAACAGACGGTTCGTGGCTCATCAAAAAAGGTTACGACCACTACTTTAGGATGAAAACAGCAAACTGGGCTGTTGATCAGACTGATAACGCCAGTGCAAAGCGCTCAGCTTTAAAGACGAAACTCAAAAACCGACTCCTGGCAAGTTTTAAACGTTATGAACCCAATCCGTCGCGACGCACGCGTCGGTATATATATATATATATATATACGGATAGCGTTGCCACACGCACGCGTGGTCAGTACATGAATCTCGGCAGAAGCGTAAATAATATCTTCGGGGCAAAAGGCGCAGGAAACTCGTCAGACAACGCCGAGAAACAGTCGTCGTCGGCGGCGTTAGCGTCACGGATGACTCGAGATTTCGCGTTTGAGAAGCGTTACTTTGAGATAGCCTGAGACGTAACGCCGCTAACAGCCACAGCGTTTTGTAATCAAACGTAACGACCCGGAAACGCACACAGAGACCTCCTAGACTCCAGTGACATGGATCTGCCTAACGAGGCAGTTTAAACACAGTCATTCTGAAAGAAGTTCGAGCAGCCCCGTACCGGGAATGCTGTGTCATCATCGCTTACGTATCAAGAGTGCTGCGTCAGCACGGCTTGGAAAAAGAAGGCTGCCAATTGTCGGAACAAAGCGAGTGAATTTTTATCAAGTAACACGCTATATCAAGCAACAGTATTTTTTGACCCGATTCAAATACCGTAAAAACAACGCCTATAGCAAACTTCTACGTGTGCCTTACAGCAAGGCATCTTCCTCCTATCCATCCTATCCCTGAGAAGACCCCTGGAAACACACCACTGATTGGCAATGTCAATCGCTGTCAAGACACGACGAACCCAATGTTTTATAACAAGTCTGGCGACAGCAGACATCTCACCATAAACCATTGCTTCGGCTATTCGTTGGCCCCACGTTCCGAGGACATTGTGGTTGATGCCGGTAGCGGTAAGTACGGCGTCCTCGATTATTAAATGCTTTTGCTTGGTGATGACACAAAGGTATCTGCAAACGCGGAAAAAGCAGGAAAGGGATCTTAACGCTTCCATATCAAGCAACGACTGGATTTTCAACAGAAACACTTTGGATTTTTGCAGTTTGTCGAATAAGAAGGTACGGTTCGGAAAAATTCGGATGGGTGATGAATTCTAAGGTTGCAGTAACCTGTTCATGTTAAATAGCTGTTCAACTGTATAAAGATGGCAGGAAATACTAAACACCATGTCAGATATATTTATTTCATAACAATTGAAAGCAACCCTTTGTGCAGTACCAGGCAACATGGAACGTCTCTGAGATAAAAACAACACAAGCGGTTCTCAGTCAACGTTAATCATGACGCGTGTGAAATTTTTTCTGAACTCAAGGTTTGAACACGATTCGCAGCAGCTTTTGAACTTTTTGCATTTATTAATAAAAAATAAAAAAATCAACGTGCTGTTCAATTCCTTAAACGTTGTAGCATAGTAATCATTATTTAAAGGGTGTGTGAATGCGCAAGCCGTTAACTCTAGCAAAAGAATGAGTGTATATATAACTCATCGTGCTTGTTTTCAATCACATTTCCTGAAATATACTGCGCGCTGCAAGTGGATCAGTGCTTAATCATGTGAGCTAGAAAATCGTATTAGATGCAGTAAAATACCTCCGGATTCCATGACGGTCGTAATGTTCTCCCTTTTCAATGCCACAGAAATCACTGCGAACAAACTGCAGTTCGTACTTTATCTTCGGTTCCTTTGTTCGGCTTGAATCCGGGGATAATTGCGTCAAGTCGTGTTTAAACAACTGAATGACACACTTTGCTGAAAGCACATGGAAGTATTCATGCTGAATTTGCTTTCCAGCAAAAGGATTAGTGTCTTCAGCATACGAAAGTCTCATATAAACGACAATCGCACTTACTGTAAATTGGAAATTTGCGCCATAAGAGATACCATGTATATGATCGCGGTAGATTTTACAGCCCTTTCAGATTTGCACTATTCTTGGCAATTCTGAAAAGATGCCAACTAAGCACTTAAATTACATCACGAGAAGTTGTGAGGTCGTTTGGTTGCAAACAATTGATATTCTCAACATTTAAAGCAGTGTTTCTTAACCTCACTTCCACCACGACTCTCTTAAGTAATTGTTCTTCAATCCCCCCTCACTTTAAATAAGCTGTAAAAACAAATGCATTTATTGGTAAATTTACTGATCAAACTTTCCATGTTGTAGAGCACAACAGGGCTCATGCCCCCTGGAAATCTGTTGATGCCCCCCCTTTTAAGAAACACTGCTTTGAAGCATACATTTCTGAATATTTCAAAAAAGAGTGCTACTATTGCATGAGGTCTACTACACTATAGCATGAGATCTACTTCCTGTTAGTACTATATTGTGAGGTCTATCGCTGCATTATAGGAAGAAAGATAAAATAAACACGTCGTCATATATATTTCCTATGGAAAATAAAAACATGTCATCCTATATTTTAACCCTAACCCACCTTCTCACGCTATGGAAACTTGCCAATGAGGTCATGTGGTAGAGCGAAGGCTGCACCTGGGTAAGTGACATATGGCAGTAGACCTCACACCACAGTAGCACCGCAAAATGTTTCATCAAAATTGCTGATTCTCAACAAATTTCCACCATTTGCCATAGTCAAACATCTCACATTTGCTAATAAAAAGATCTCAGCAACCACCCCAAGCACAACTACCACACTCGATAAAGGTCCTTGTCCAGGGTGGTGGAGCCAAGGCCATGTGGGCCTAAGTCACCCACTTCTAAATTTTGAATATTGCTTACATATGTAAAAAGCAACACAATTAGTATTGAGTCCATTGTTACAGAAAATCGGTTATTGAAAAACTCTTCCATAGTTTTTTTTACGTGCACTTGGGCCCCCCCTTTGAAAAAGGTTCCTCAACCCAGTGGTTGACTGTCCTTGTCCCATCAATAAAGAAGGTTGTCTACAAGAAAAGAACCTGTATGTTTATCTGCAGCTTGTCGTATCTCCATTTTGCAATATAGCATTGATTCCACTGTATCTTATAAGAACCAGTACAACATGACAAAAATGTTCGCAAAATGCTTAATTAGGACCAAAGTGGCACAATTGGTTAAGTAGGCACCACCAAAAATGGTAGGCTAAGTTTGATTCCTAGTCAGGTCACACCAGTCTTGTAAGTGTGATTTCAAAACCAAGTCCAAGGCTGAAGAATCGGGGTAGAAATCTGAAAACTATTAAAAAGTTTGGCAGCAAGGTGTCAGTTGACATATGGAAATCTCCATGCATACAGTACAGACGTGATGAAGTGGCACTGAGGGCCACCTGTATCAAAAAATGTTAAATTTACGATTATCAAAATAAGGACAAGCTGTCAGTACATAGGCTACTTATACTACAGCAAAAATCCAAACTCGCCAGGCACAAAACCTTCAGCTTTTACCTGCTGGATTATCAGAGTGTTTGTTCTAAACAGAATGGGACTATTTGGTGCCACTGTCGTGGTGACGACTATTTGACACCAGCCATTTTGGTGCTGAACTGTTTTGGCGCTGGTGCTCATCTGCTTGAATACTATTATGCACATGTTGTTGTCTCTAGCTAGAACTGTGCGTTTTCCATTTTGCTTGGATGTGTTTCAATAAGGCAGCTGCTATTTTCAAGGAAACAAACATTGTGCATTTGTCCTGAAATGAGATCGGGTGTATTTCTGCATTTTAAGATTTCAACAAAATGCTTTTCTTAACATTGAAAATATTCCTTTCATATTCGCGTGTAGCCAATAACATAAATGACTGAGAATCTTCTCAGCAAGAGGGATAATCCAAGTTTTCCCCACAGTTGATACCTACATACGTTTTCGATAAACGTAGTAAAAATGACTCATTGCTTTTTTTTTAAAGACGTGAATTAAAAACTGAATGTAAATTCTAAGCATTACAATACATTTTGACTCAGGGCACTTGAATGTTTGCAAGGTCTAGCTTACCTTTACGATATTAAATTAACATTTTATGCAGTTTAATTACACACTCTTACGTCTCTCCACTGGCACCAAAAAGTCCAAAACAGCCTGGCGCCAAATAGTCATCATCAAAAAATACCTGACCCTGTTATAAAGTCTATTCATAGCCACACTGACATTCAGCTCGCAAATCACAAATAATGAGGACAAGCAGTTACATATCAGTATAACAATAAATTAAGCATCGTAGGTGTTGACCCGTTGCGATTTATCAAACCATACACCTTGTGCAGAAGAGCAAATACCAGGGTTACACACATTTTTAAAAATCATTTTCCATACTTTTTCAACACCTTTTCAATACTAAATTTGATAAGTTCAATACCATTACTTCTCTTCATTTTTCGAAATTCTTCATCATGAAAGTCAATTTTACACATTGCACAACACTGCAGAAATATTGAAGTGCTTTTCACCTTCAGTGAAATTCTGTTCAGATACTTGAGATTTCTTTATAATTGAAAATTTCTATACTTTTTCAATACCTACTGTACATTTTGGCAAAATTCAATACTTTTTCAAGGTCTTGAAAACCAATTTTGAAATTCAACACTTTTTCAATACTTTCAATACCGCGCGGGAACCCTGAAATATAGAATGCAAAGCAAAAATACTTGTATCTGAAAAAATGGGAACACGCAGGATTTTGGTAACTTCTGTATATGCTCTAACTGGACATGACTGCACTTAGTTTCTGCATCATGGCTGTCCAAATGCTTTGGAAAGAAGTTACTGTTTCAGTATCATTTGGGTTTCGGAACAAGACAGTTAAATTTTCAACAAAAAAACTGTCACAACAGCACAGCAGAGACTTGGATTTATCCAGAACATTTTAGTTAGTCTCAATCATTTCAATTTTCAAGCCTAAGTCAACAAGCCTTGATCTGGAATTCTGAACAGATAGTGCAACACGTGGCAAAGAGCAATACGCATATAAACCATGCTTTAAACTTAATCCGGACTAAACCACATTAAGAACTTATGACTTGATACAGCTTTGCTGTCCTCTCATTGAATGTTGGAATTTGTAACTGAAACAATGGATCAAAACTATTTCAACCAAATAGCTCCAGAGTCCTCACTGTCACTGCCTGGCAATAGACATAAATCAAACTTTCTTAGCTATAAAAAATTTCTACTGATCTAAACAGTAAGCCACAATAGGTGGTACTTTGATGAACAACAAACATTGTTAACAAAAAGGCAAGCCAACACAATTATTCAGAGATGCACCAGCATCATGTTCTCAAATCAGTAAAAATCATCCCAGTCAAATGAACTTGTTATAAAAGCTAGGTGAAAACTGAGTCTTGTGCATGTATAGTATACCCTATATTTCATCAGTTACTGTAAATTAAAAGCCATGAAACAAGTACCTGAAGATATCATAAAAAATTACGAAGAAGTCTCTTTACATGTAGTATCAACATACTGCAGTTGATGCTTACAACATGACTACTAAACTTCACAATAATGCGTGTATCAGGGATCTTACCTTGGTTATTGTTCACAGCAATCCGAAGCTTTCCCCATCGCTGAATAAATGAAAAAAGAATACTTAATAAAAGAAGCATAATGATTTTGAAATATTTTGAAAGGTCAAATAATTGAGAAAAGTAGAATTATCAGATAGGTTTGCCTTAGAGCAGCATGATATTTTGCACTTGTGCTTTAAACTTAGCCAAACATACACCATTTTGCTGTGTGAGCCCTAAAATGCAGTGCCATAACTTACAGGATGGTGTAGTTATTTAAGAACATTTTGCAAGACACAAATTGTTGCAAACACAAATATCAATGCATGTTGTAATACAACACAAAATCAAGTTCATGTGTGAAACAGCACATTTATGTTCTGACGTCAGGCAACAATTATAAATGACAAACGGCTGAGCATGGCCACACCACCAATAAAACCACTACGTTTTCACGCATGGAAAAAGCTAATCCTTTAATATGAATAATTGTCAAATAAATACCACAAAATAGCCATGGAAAAATAATGAAAATATTTTACAAGTAATTTAACACCTTTTTGCCGGCAGGTTTCAGCCTGAAACAACCAGTTTGCACGTGTCTTAGGAACTGCAAAACTAGACAGGCGATTGTGCTAAGAGCTGTTCAAACCGTCAAATGTCTCGCCAAGTCTGCAATCAAAATCCATTTTTTTTATGGTTTTGGGTTTTGGAGTTTTTGTGAGTGACGCTGTAAGTGGAGTACTTTTAGGCCTGTTGGTCCCATTCATCTGGCCTTGGGCCTAAACTGCTAGATGGTAGTATTTTGCGCAAGTTTTTATTGGAAATTAGGCTAAAATCTGAGTCTTTTGAGACTGGATGATTTGCTGAGGATTCGGGTTCAAAAGTTGTGACCTAAAACAACAACAAAAAAATTAATTAATCCCTTATATAATTAGATAATTATTTAATTTGTTGTTTTCAGGCCATAATGTTTGAACCAGAAACGCTAGAAGTCGATCAAAGGTTCAAAAGAATCCGCCTCTAACCTAGTTTCCATGAAAACTTGAGTGAAATACTTCCGTCTAGCGGATGGGCTCTAGGTCAGGTAACATGAGCCAAAATGGCCAAAAACCTACTTCACTTATGACACCACTCACAAGAAAACCGAAACCCAAAACCAAATTTTTGTTTCATTGCCGGCTCAAAGACTAGCCAAGTGTTTTGAGGGTTTGAACAGCTCTCTACAATCAACTGTCCAGTTATGGAGTTGCAAAGTGGCATGAAATGAGCAGTTCAATGCGTGATTTTTAAGTACCAATATTTCATACCATCGAAGAGAACGTGTTAATAGAAAAGAATGAAAAATAGTTAACACATTCCGTGCCAATGTACAATACATTTGCACTTCCAAATCTCACATGAGCCACTTTTTTGCATCACTTTGCACCGCTGTAACTTGCCAGCCAATTGAGCTAGAGAGCTGTTCAAACCCTTGGAATATACAGGAAGTCTTCTAGTTTGCATTGAAAAAAATTGGAAAGTTTTAGATTGTTTTTTTTGTGGGCTATGTCATAATAGGAGTAGGTTTCGGTATTTTTGGCCCAGGTTACGAGGCCCTGGGCACCAACACCAGATTTTATAAATCAAGTTTTTAGTGGAAACTAGGCTGTAATACGAGTCTTTAGAGCCTTTGATTGGCCATCTACAGTTTGTGATTCAAAAGTTCTGGCCCGAAAATTAATAATTAATTAATCAAGGGATTAATTAATTAATTTGTTGTTTTCGGGTAATAACTTTTGAACCAGAAACGCTAAAAAGTTAATCAAGGGTTCCAAAGACTTGTCCATGCTCTGTATTCTCACATTAAAATCGAAGGCAAATGCCTTAAAGCAGTCAGATATTATCTGGGTTTTAATGACTTTAAACTGCTTAACACTTTGGCATCCGGCCACTTTCAGGGATTTTTGGAAAAAAAAACGCCTAAATGCACATGGCTTTCCGCAGGAATATCTCTGCTCCTGTACGGGTTACGGACCTGGTTGAAGCGTCAAAAGATGTGGCAAGTCTTCTAGTCTGCACTTGAAAAAATTTTTTTCCTTAGGGGGTGCGGTTTTTTGTGAGTGACGTCATAAGTGGAGGACTTTTAGGCCCACTTTGCCTGGCCCTGGGCGCCAACCGTTAGGGGTAGTATTTCACAGAAGTTTTTACTGGAAACTAGGCTACAATCCGAGTCTTTTGATACTTTGGATGACCTGCTGGGGACTCAGGTTCAAAAGTTATGATCTAAACTAGTAAAAACATTTGACTAATTAGCTAATTCAATAATAAATCAATTTGTTTATTTTAGATCATAACTTTTGAACCAGAAACGCTAGAAAGTCGATCAAAGGTTCAAAAGACTCGGACTTGAGCCTAGTTTCCAACGAAAACTTCAGCAAAACACTTTGGCTTAGCGGTTGGGCCCTAGGCCAGGCAACATGAGCCAAAATGACCCCAAAAATACTTAACATTTATGACGTCAGTCCCAAAAAATTTTTTTCCGGGTGCAATCTACTAGACTGGCCGATCCGTTTGAGCTGTTGAACAGCTCTCTGGCGCAATCGGCGAAGGAGCTAGGGTGTTGGTAAGGCAACCGAAAACTGCTGTTTTTTAGGCCGTAATCGAAGTATGAATATATCATATGCCGGCTCTCAAAATGTTAAAAATTCACATTCATCACCCAAATCTCAAGATTGCTTAGGGTATGCTTCCTACACACTTTCGCCCAAAATTATAACACTCTGGTAAGCTGTCACATTATTCTAAGTGGAATAAACTTAAAAATCTATAATTTTTTATTCTCTTTCCCTTACAAATATCAAAATTCAATGTTTTTCATCTTTTTTCATGTTTGAAATGAAAGCAAAGGAGTTGATGGAGGATAGAGTCTACATACCCTTGCTTTTGTCTTTTGCACTCAAATGAACCAAAAAATGGAAAAGTCAACCCACCATCTCAGATTTTCCTCAAATTTCATAAGCACATAGAACTTCTGATGCTGATTCCAAAAAACTAATTTATTTGAAATTGGTTAAGGTTTTGCGAAGTTATGGACCATACAAAATGACTACTTTTTGTGGTCAATGAAGTGCAACGACTAGCAAGAAAATCATCAACTAACTTTTTTTTCAAAAAATCCATGCACTTACCCGAATTTTGGAGAAAGCAAAATCGGTAGTCCTCAAAATCACTCATGCGTGACATAAATTTGAATGGTGATAACTTGACAAGCACACATGCTATTGGCATGTGCAATACATTATCTGAAAGCTCTCACTGAGGAGATTTTAGTCTTAAATTATCCTCATTGATTATTTTGTTTTTTGTCAATAAACATCCCACAAAGATTTTTGCAAGATTTCAATGTAATCACACTCTAATCCTTTTTGTCCCACATTTTTTGCCGAACTTTGCACAACCATAACTTGCCAGCCGATTGAGTAATACAGCTGTTCAAACCATCTAAAGATGCGGAAAGTCTTTTAGTTCATATTTTTTTAAAAATTGGAAATGTTAGGGTTTTGTTTTTTTGTGTGTGACGTCATAATGAGGGTAGGTTCCCACATTTCAACCGAGGTTATCGAGTCCTGGGCGTCAAACCAATGACCTAATTTTTAACTCAAACTTTTATTGGAAACTAGGCTATAATCCAAGTCAATAGAGCCCTTCATCAACTGTTTAGCATTTCTGGATCTAAAATTATGGCCCTAAAACCTAAATTTTGATGAAAAATCAAGTCTGGCAAAAGGTAACCTTGGCCACATTGGCTGAAGGCCATAACTTGCCAGCCAATTGAGCAGGAGAGCTGTTCAAACACTACAGATGCAGAAAGTCTTGCAGTTTCAATTTAAAAAGAAAAATTGAAAAGTTTCAGGTTATTGCTTTTTTATTGGTGACATCATAATGGGAGTAAGTTTGTGCATATTTGGATAAGATTATCAGGCCCTAAGCGCCAACGCGAATAGCCTATTTTTTGACTAGTTACTTTATTGGAAACCAGGTTGTAGCACGAGTCTTTAGAGGGTTTAATTGGCTTTCTAGCATTTCTGGTTCAAAAGTTATGGCCGAAGAAAGGCAAAAAAATTAGGGAAATCCCCTTGGGAAACATTTATAAAATAAGCAATGAGGATATTTTGAGACCACAATCTCCTCAATGAGAGCTTTCTGATGCTGTATTGCACATGCCAATAGCATGTGTGCTCATCGAGTTATCACCATTCAAATTTATGTCATGCATTAGTGATTTTGAGGACTAACCATTCTCTTTTCCCCAAAATTGGGGTAAGTGCAGTGATTTTTTAAAATTTTTCTTCACAAGTGAAGAAAAGATACTTGAGACAAACCTTCTGTCAAGTTTTTGCAACAATTTAATGATTACAGTGAGAATGATTTAGTTTTAAAGTTAGTTGATGATTTTCTTGCCAGTCGTTGCACTTCATTGACCACAAAAATTAGTCATTTTATATGGTCCATAACTTCGCGAAACCTTAACCAATTTCAAAAAATTTTAGTTTTTTGAAATCAGCATCAGATGTTCTATCTGCATATGAAATTTCAGGAAAATCTGAGATGGTGGATTGACTGGCTGGGACAGTTGACATAGAATGACCCCTATATATATAAGCTTACAGTAGCATGCAGAGAGGTGCAAACGGCCGCAAGCGTATAAAACAAAGAGTGAAATTACAAAAATTGAATTTATGAAAATGCTGTGACTCAAGCTTTTTCATATTGTAAGGCTACTAACACACACTGATTTGGATTTGATGGAAACTTTCTTGAGGGGGTCATGCAAATCTTAAGTTACCCAAGAGACAGGTGAAGCACTGCTAATGTTATGGGCCTTAACATCCTATCTTTCTTCTTCCTTTGCAAGTTGGCCAAATCCTGAACCGGGGGGCGTGGAAGGTTTGCAAGGGGATGCAAGGATGGTAGCAACATATTGTTGAAAATTATTAAATGCATTGTTTTTATCATTTGGCTGCAAACGTCACGATCATAACAAAGTGGATAGTACAGTGCACAAAATTGAGACCTTTTAAACTTCCTTGTCCAACGTTGGATTTATATGAGGAAAAAGTGCTTTATGTTTCAATGGTTCCTTGTCTGCTTGGTTTCATTTTTAGTGGCAATGCGAATTTTGTCATAGGACCAGGGTTTTTTAAGGCTTTTTAGGGAACCGATTCGGGTCCCTAGAATCAGAGAAAATGATCATCGGGCCCTAAAATCTGAGAATATTGGGATCTTGAATCAGAGAAATCGGGTCCCAACAGATCCATACCGGGTACCTAACATTTACCTTTAAAAAAAACTGCATAGGACTATATGATGCATGACGATTTAGCAATTCCTTTGCTTTCAATTGTAAAAAAATCAAAATAATCTAGTAAATTTTTCAGAAAGAACATCGTTTGGAGATAGAACACTTTCAGAACTTTGTACGATACAAATAAACTGTACTTTTAGCAAAGTGCTAACGTTCTTTCTGAATCTTCTTCACATTTTTTCTCACCAAAATCGCAATTGCAAAACTCTGTGCCCTTGTATAGTACATGCATTTTATAATGTTCAACCGCCTTGCTATTATTGTGTAACATGATATGAGACACATACAGCTTTTTTTCTCTTCGTAATTCTCACTTGAGGTGAAATTTTTATGGCAAAGGTCTGGGCAGGTTGTTTTGCTGTGCCTGCATTTTCACATTCCAAATACCAGAATTTGGCAGGGGCATACATTACAACTAAGCATTTGCCCCAGGCATCACCTGATCTCTGCACACCCCTGCCACAGTAATAACAGATGCAACTTTGAAATTAATCAACCTGCTTTCAAACAAACCAAACATGTAGCAAGATTAATGTTGCTTTTTCCTTGAATTGTAAAAAAATCGCCAACTAACAAAAGCATTTCTTCTGTGGCTAAAACAGGGTGTTACTCTATATGGTACGTGTCAACACTAATAGCTCTCAAGCAAATTTATGTAGCAAAAAATTTTCTGCACTAGTCTTAAAGCAAGAATTTCAACCTTACTCTTTTTGCAAGCACCATGCAGGCTCTGCTTCATGACCATTTGCCAGATGAGGCAGCTAAACCTGATAAGAAATATCTATCTACTTAAAGGGATCCTTTCAAAGCCAAGACACTTTTATTTTTTCAGAAAACATATTTCACTTACTGAATGGGCATCGCCAGCCTTTATTCAAATGTAATTTAAGAAATAAAATTTTTTTATTAGGATACATTTGGGAGTTTAATATAGAGGCATCACTACTAAGGCCTAAAAGACTTCAAGTTTGTCCATTGTTCCAGTGTTCACCGCAGCCTTGAAATGGTATATTGGTGTTTACTTTACTAACTTTTTACATGGCCAATTTGTCATTCTAGCTTGACAGACTTTGGTTTTTAAAAAAAGCATTAATTATAGATGAATATAAGCCGTGTGATATAGACTCACCTATATGAATAGCAAGCAGTGCCATATAGATTCACCTATATGAATAACAAGCAGTGAAATTCATTCCGATTCACAGACAATTGCATTTTAATAAACATGAGGAACTTCAATACTATTCACTATGTATTTATTAAAAGCTTAGCTATAGCTTAGGCACTAAAAATATACCAAAATTCAAGCACTTTTTCTTGAAGCAAGTTACTATCCAACCAGACTATACAATTATAGTCAATATAAAATCCAGTGGTTCCCAACTGGGATGCCACAGCACCCAAGGGTGCCACGATCTAAAACTTTTTTTAAAACATCATCAACAAAACATTTTCAAACTGTCATCAAACCTTAAAGCAAATTGCCCTGGGTTCGCCACTGGGTGCTGCAAATTATAATTTTCATTTGTAGGGTGCCGCAAGCCTAAAAAGGTTGAGAACCACTGATTTAATCTATAGAAAATGGAATTCCAAGGTCACTTACCCTTTTAGTTTTGTATCCCTTATATCTGTGCATAACACATCCACAAGCAACATCTTCAATAGCATTATCAAATGCAGACAGGGTTGCCTGAACCTTTGGGCGTTCTCCCATTGTGTTTGAGATATGGTAGAGTTTCCACAAATAAAATAATTATGATGTGCATTCATCAGGACCTTAAGTTTAAAACTTCAAGCATGTTTCTTAAAAGACATGAAACAAGTCAATACTCCTCTGAAAAACTCCAATGAAAGATTGCATTTTTACATTTTTATAAATAATAACAAACTTTTTAGTTGTTACTACTTTCTTTTGAGGTTGTGTCCCCAGACAAAAATGCTCCAGGTACCAGCTAGTACCTGACAATTACGCCATAATAAGAATAAACGTATCTTGCTCATATAATGTTTTTTTTTCTTTGCAGTCCACATATGTTGATCTATGTGCTTACAAAGAAACGTATTATGGCTGATACCCAAAACATAAATTTTTCTCTAGTGTTGCAACCTCTCCACTGGCGTTGCGTCGAATGTGTGATTCACCACAAATAGGATGTGCACGAAGAACAACACCCATATATATGTGGCGAAAACAAGCAATAACAGTGATCTCGTTGGGTGATCTCTATTGTTGCTTGCTGCCACAGTGCGAAGCTTTGTGCACTTGCCGCTCAGGCTTTCCACTCACAACAAAATGGTGCTGTGACCAGTATGTGAAGGTCATGCCAGGTACAACCTTCCTAAAAAGAACGTGCGATCGGTGCGGTTCGTTATAGAAAGGAGGGGATATTGTTGCAACCTCTCCACTGGTGTTGCATTAAATGGGCAATTCACCATGAACGGGATGTGAGTAAAGAACAACACCCATATATATGTGGCACAAACAAGCAATAATCGAGTGATCTCGTCAGGTCATCTCTATTGTTGCTTGCTGCCACAGTGTAAAGCTTTTCGCACTTGCTGCTTGGGCTTTCCGATCACAACACCAGAAACGTTTACCAACATGGTGCAATAATTTTGGCAACCTTAACTAACCATGATGATTTACGTGGTATGGTAACGTAAGTGTTAAGAATAACATACGCAAGAAATCACATCCACAGTACACCTGGTTTCAAATTTCATCTTTATGGGCACTTTGGATTACATCCACTAATAACTTTGAACTGGGTCACCATTTGGTTTAAAAAACATGACAAAAAATGTTTTTTAAGATCAACTTGAGCATAAGTACTTAAGCATTTCTTCTGATGAATTAAACACTTTTTGCAGCTAACATGCATTCAAATGAAATTTTGAAAGGTGTCGAAGCCAGTGCTTCTTAACCAGGTGAATGGTTCACCCTAGGGCAGGGATGTCAAACATACGGCCCATAGGCCAAAACCGGCCTGTTGCAAGATTGCATCCGGCCCACGGGATGATTTTGTAAAGTAAAAACTTCTTTGCTTGCTTGAGAAGTTTATCCAGTCATACTTCGATAACTGGTGACTAGATTTCAGTTACTTGAAACCTTAACGCAATTGCTTATTTGTTTTTCTCACGTGAAATTTTCCCGTTTTCTGCATATTTCCTTTTGCATGTTCACAC
>JGI24159J19872_10004760_pt1 | contig 17387 bp, 8 predicted proteins | sample Ectturendosymbi4_FD_19872 | JGI IMG/M metagenome (IMG submission 19872) | reverse complement strand
AATTGGTGAGCAAAAGGTCTGCCCGGAGTCGGAGTCGTTAAAATTTTCTGCGACTCCGACTCCTCAGGTTGAAAATCCTTCCGACTCCACAGCCCTGCTTTTGATACCGTATAAATTTATGCAGTTCACCAGCGGTTGTTTTTGGAAAAAATATGGTGGTGTATTCTGATCATCCCTCACAACGACAATTTCTGTATCCGCACTTGATCGCAATAAACGGTGAAACTTACGGACACCCGCAAGTTTTGGGTTCAGAAACGTTACTTTCACCACGACCAGCAATCTCAATCTGTTCACTGTATTTGGTAAATACGAAGAAACCTTTGATAGTACATCACACGGAATATGAAGTGATTGCCAAAAACATGAGAAGAGTCCACTCTCGCATCTCCTACTGAACCCAACATACAGACTCTGTTGCTGAGNGACGACTTCGAGTGATTTGCCCGCACACTGAGTGAGCACATGATGCTGATTGCCGATCCGCCGAACAGAGCCATCTGAANCATTCACGCGAGACACTACGCAGCAATGCAGCCAAAGTGNAGAGCTCATACTTGGGGCATTGCCGCCTCCAAACGCATCTTCATCAGAGGAATCAGTTTGAGATGCTCGGCCGAACATTCGCACATGCAGTCGGCAAATTGCTTTTCAACTTCAGCTTGCTGTTGGTTTTTATTCGACATGAGATCTTTTGCTTTGTCCTGGCAAGTCAACATGCAACGTTGCAACCTCTGTTGAAATTCCTCGAGCTCTGAAAAATCACACAAATATACATTAATGCCCATCGTTGCATCACAAAGAACTGAAAAAAACATAACATTACATGCGCTGGCTGTGCAAGGTGGTTCACGACAAAATCCCAACAGCGTCTTTGCTATCACTAATGAGATGCACACATTTTAAACAAAAGCCCACAACAAGCTTTAAATAAAAAGAGCCATACCGAGACCCTGGATGGTAGAACAACATGTAGCAAGTAACTTGTAGGAAGTAAAAGACACTGTTCCTGCAATTAAATCCTACGTTATTCCCAGCACTTCTCTTACAGTGACATATGCATTGTTTTCTAGGCAGTAAGTTACACTTAGCAATCTATCAGCGACGACCATATTGATGACATCAGATTTGTTTTTGCCCTAAGTTCCACCCATACTTTCGTACCACCCTGCTTGACATTCACGCTTCATATACTCAACACCTACCAACTGGTTCTTCAAAAAAGTTTCAAATGTGGTTTGGCTACAAATGTCGTCCTCCCTTTGTGAATCAATTTTGCATCTCCGATGGGAAAATGTTAACTTGGAGCAAGAACATAAGGTAAAGCAACGGATTCTAAAGCTAAAAAACTCAACACGCACACTGTGTTTCAAGGTTTCTTGTTCTGCACTTTGTAGTGTAATAAACTAAAAACGAAGTTATAAGCTAACAAGGGCAGATTGCCCATCAACATTACTGCCTCAAAACCGACGATAACGGTATCAATTCTAAAACTGTCACAACAGTTGAGTTTTGTTAGCTTATTACTTTACCGGAAGCTTTTGATTCGCCACATTTCGACCAGAATCAAACATGAAATCCAAGTCTTCTTCTAACTTAACTCTTACCCTGCTTGATCACTGCCTGAACTTTGTTGAGAGGTTGTTGGTGTCTTCTAATGCATTCTTGAACCTCTTCCGCTGAACTTCTGGAATTGTCACAGCATGCTGCACTGTTTCGAAGAACTTGGCCCTGCAAGTCAGTTAAAAAAACTTGACACACTTTAATGCATTTTATAGTCTCCTGCAAGTTTTTTGTAAAAAAAAATGAAAACGAGAGGTTGCTTTCTGAAAATTTCACCCATGTTTACGAAATTACTTATAGATCTACACCCTGCTTTCACTTTGTGAGTATTTGTCTATCTAAGAAAGAAAACATTAAAATGAAAGTGTGCACAACAAGTTTTTACTTAACAGAGTAGTTCTGAGATTGAGACAATTTCAGAAACTTAGTGGGGTTAAATGCTAAAACATTAATACATTTCTTCAAATGAAAATTGTGCTTGTTGGAGGGCAGAATGCCCTACGCCCATATTTTGTTTCAGAAAACTGCAGAAAGGGGAGGTACAGAAAATCTTTTCCATACTAAACCAAGACATTGGTTAAGAAAAAAATTGCTATATCCTTAGTCTGGTTTTAAAAATGAAACAATGACACTCCTATTTTCAGGTACATGACAATGAGCTTAAATAGTCCTCCATACAAAATGCCAATCCATATTGAACAAAGCATATTCCAACTACCTCACATTTTGATACCCTGCCTTGCAAATATCGATGATGATGATACTAGCTTGAATTTTCACTAACTGCAAAGTAAAGTCTCATAGATTCATGTCATATATTTAAAAATGTAGCTTAAAACAGTTTTTCACATGATATAGTAGTCGGCACCAGACCATGCTTGCATTCATGGCTTATTTACATTGATGTGCCTATTACCATTCACTGTCAAGTTTTGCACTGCATCACCAGTTTTGCTTGATGAATCACAATTAAGCTTCCCGATTCAGCAAAATTTGCAAATTAATACTTCCTCACCCTCTACAAATGCAACCCTTGGTTTCTATGTAGTGTTAAAGCTTCACAATAGATTAAGCACATGCTTTTTGGCTCAAAGTTCTTACTAGTACAATAGTCAGAAACAAGTCAGTACCTGCAGTCTTCTTATATGGTGTCTTTCCAAATCACGTTGCATTTTTGAAGCTGCATCATCAATTTCTTTCAGAGAGTTTTGCACACGTTGCTCCATGGTAGCTCATTAAATCTGCAACCTTACAAAAAAACAAAAAATGTGAAACAGACTATGCATCAAACACGAGGTGTGCTTCATTGAAATTTATTCTTCATGTGCATGCTCACCAAAACAACTGCTTTACATAAGAAAACGGCACTGAAAGTACTGTACAATCTGAGAAACTGCAGCATAAAGAAAGCAGAAAAAAAACAAAGTAGCATCTAGTGCACAATTGATATTGTGCTTCATCTGCCAGACAGTACGTTGTCCCCATTAAAAGTTTAGATATGAAGTCCAGGCATGTTGGAGGTACTTAAATGTTTAAAGGAAGAAGTACAAATCTGCTAAATGTGTTGGGAACAGGTGTCAAGCTGTTGATCCATAGTACATTACAGAGAGAGCCTTAGTCTACATACAATATGCCATAATCCTTTAAAACTGCTTAGCCTTGTGGTACTTGCCAGGAAATCGTCTAGCGTTTAACTTGCAACACTGAGTGAACTTCTTTAATTTTGATGCAGCAATCATACCAGACTGTGTTCAATCATATTATATATTGCTAGATTCAGTAGCTTAAAAAGAAGCAGATCATAAGCAAGGAACTAACTGCGGGCCTGATTGGGGGACAAACATTGTAAATGTGCTTTGTTATGCAAGTGACTACTAAGCTGACTTAATGTGACTTTTATGAAGTAAATACTTCACATATTCACATNTGGATGTCTGAGTTGCTCTGAATATTCTTTTTCAGCTCATATGTGCATTAACAAACTATCCCAAAAGCTCTTGTTTACCCAACAAAAGACTANATTTTGTATTTCAAAAAAGTTGTAAATAATTTAAGTTTAAACTTAGTTTGCACATCTGGTTTTAAAAATGAAATGTCATGTGATAACANCAAAATAATAATGTTGACTTATAAATCACTGTCAAGCAAGTGCATATCAAAATTTTTAATGTGTCATAGGCATTTCCAAGGATAATACAATGCAACATCAGCAGTGCAACTAAGAAAAAGAAAACTTTTTGCTGTTCCAAGTCATTAGGTACAGAAAAAATACAATAATGACAATTATATCGTGTTGATGATTATCAATTTTATGCATTGTCTTTTGTCAGCATGGGCATTAGAGGTCCTGTACTGCTTGTTTCTTATGACTATTTTGCACACTCAGGTATTTTTCATGTAATTTCACACATATGTGTTTATTTCACCAAAAGTGGTAGTAGCTGTACCACCAGGGCTTAAAACTTGACTAAGAAGTATACAGAACAAAAATTTGAACATTTTTGTAATAACACAAATTTTTGATCTATTTTAGCAAAACGCAGTGCACATGGAAATTGCTTAATTTTTTAGGTCTTTCTGATATTTTAATGAATAGCTGGTATACATATATTTTAGTAGGGTTAGACACCAAAATCATGTTCCTACTCAAAGTAGTTGCTAAGTTATGGCCAGTTTTCAGTAATTGCAAGTTTCACTCCTCGGGTCAAACTTTGGAAATCTCGTTGCACCTGTAAACATCAGTCAATTGTGAAAAATTTAGAGGTCTTTTTTAAATAAACAAAACAGTTTAAGACTAGGTATAACTTGTTTGGAAAATGTCAAGGGCTCCTGATGTACCTTAACATATTGTGTATGTTAAGTGGCACAAACAAGCAATAATAAAGTGATCTTGTCAGGTTATCTCTTAAAAGTTGCTTGCTGTTACAGTGTGAAGCTCTGCGTGCATGCTACTCAGGCTTTCTGATCACAATAGCTGGATCATAGATGGCACACTGAGTGTTGTGCTTGTTGAGTGAGAACTCTTTGGATCTTAGCCTCATATGCAAACTGGTCAGATACACATCAATGAGACAATTCAGTGAGAAATTCCCAAAGTACAGCTTATGAAAGAAGTCTGATGAGATGTTCAGATAAAATCCACACTTCCTCAAATCTCAGAACCACAAGTTTAAAAGGCATAATTGTTGACAATGCAAGGTTTGATATTTGGCAGTGTCTAGCCATACACCAGATAAAGGCTATCATGTGGAGCTAGCCGTACGGCACTTTCACCAGGGTGCCCTGTGATTGGTAAAGCATATAGATGTGTTATGAGTGAATGTATGCTATGGCAATATGAATGATTTATTTTTATTTTCAGGCAGATTTACTTACAGTATGTCACTTAATAACCAATCTCTGTTTTCATGTAACCTTCACCTTTATGCAATGTTTTTTGTTCTTATCCTTTCGTAACCTGTTGCAATACCTGAAGTCTCTGACTAGCTGATATAATTAGTAAATTACCACCCTTGTCTCTCCATCTTTTTCCAGGTTTGCTATGACTCTGTGGGCTATATATGAGTAACTATCAGGGACCGAGTTCTCTAAAAAACTTAGGGAGGGCAAGGTTTGTGTGATGTTATTCTGCATATCACACAAATATATACTAGGCATATTATGAAGCGATGTATTTTGGGGACCATGGCCCAAGTACCCGCTAGCCACTGGCTACGCCCATGGTGTTATGGCAGTTGCATAGCACTGTGCTAGTACAAGACAATGATTGCTAGGTATTTTCTTCTTTACTAAGTACACAAAACTATAGTATTAGCACTTGAAGAGTTCTTTGTCGAACTAAGATAAAACAAATACATTTCAATTACTCTTAAAAAACAAACAATATATTAAATGTAGAAATTATGAACAATGAACATGCATCTCTGTTATGTAAGTCCAATTAATAAACATGTATCTCTGAGATTCCATTAACTGGCATGGATGCACCATACAATCATAGGCGTAGCCAGGGTGGGCATGCTCCCCCAACTTTTCTAGCATAGCTTTGTCATTTTGTGCCTTGAGAGGTGGTGTCCCAAACAAAATACTGTTGCTTGCTTAAAGTAAACAGATTTGCCCCCAAATTTTGGGTTGACTACGCCACTGCCTACAATGACCCAAAAGTATGCCTAAATCATACCATTGTTTAGCATGTACATCAGGATAGTATTTAAATTTTGCCAAACACAAAGCACGTTGTATCACTGGACCCCACAAATTCCTTGGCAATATATTGGCAGGATAATTCATTTATCCTGAGGTACATCACAAACAAACACATATTTAGGTGTACTTGGATGACGATAGAGTGCACCATGTTTTCAACCTGCATAGGGCAACTCTTCATGCATTGCTAGCCGATAATCATATGTGTTATGCACATGAATAATGCAGACGTGAGTCTACTTTTTTGGGTTTGTCTTTGTTTGTTTTGTTTTGCCAAAATATTTTTCTGTTATTGATATATTCCCAATCTACTAAGTACTAACCAATATTACTATCTGCCACTTCCCTTTGTTTCAATGCATAAATATTATTTTCCTTTTTGTCTCACTTCATTGTTTGAACACACAATATTTTTTTGTTATGATTTGATCATTTATTACAGAAAAAAAATTTGTTACTCTGGCTGTGGCCTCAGATTTCTATGTTGTGTAGTGCTGATTATTATTGAAAATGAATTTTGCCATTACACTTACCCTATTACAAACTGCAACTAGCAGGCTATTGCCAAAACTGTAGATACTAGATGTCTACTTCAGAGTAAAAATTATAACATAAGCAGAGTAAAAATTGTGAAATCAGTACAACCAATCCTTCAGAAATGCACATATGGTTATATGAATAACTCCATAGTCAATCCTTGAAACTCTACTCTGGTGCTTTGCAATTAAGTTCTACCAAAACAGTAGCCAAATTAAAAAAATCAATCACAACTCAAGATCCTAAGATTTAAGACTCTCTTACATGTACGGCAGCATCTAGGCTTGAGCTTCGTCTGTGAATTTACAATAATGAAACTTAGTGAATGTTAACAAGTACCGTACTGTATTGCTTCTGCTTCTAGCCTGGTTCACAGTGGCGAGGTTCTGCAAAACCATTTCTCCAACGATTTTACATCGTTAAACACATTAGTGACATACCGTACCTTAAACTTTATCACGGGTAATTAGGTCAACATGTCTACCTTTTAATTACGCAAAGAAGAACGATACCCAACGCCAGTACTGAGTACCAACGTAATAAACGTCACTGTATCGGAAAACAAACCCACACAAATTGCGCCTTTACGAAGTGCGCTGACAAGCAAAACCAGTCCGACCTTCAAACACATGCGTTTCAACGCTGCATCACGGTCACAGGTGTCTTGTTGAAGCATTCAAGCATGGCGCTAGTAAGCCATGTCCCGCAGTTCCGCTCAAGTGAAAGCGTCGCCTTCACGCATCTCTTGTGAGAACGTATGAGAAAAGCAAATTAGAACGTATGGGAAAATCCCGTCCAACCCAAGACTTCACTATTTTACACGGGAGTTGCCGAGAGGAAACGAACTTTACCGAAGTTAAAATTAACAACCAGGCAACCGTTATTTGAATTTCCGTATTAGGTAAAAAAAGCTCCAGACAAAAGGCATTGAGTCATTAAGGAGAAAGCGATAACCAGAGGACAAATCACCATATTGAGAAAACCGGTCAGACCTTCATTTTAGGAGAAAATTCAGTCCTGCAGCAAAACATGCTGTTTTTTTGTGATTTATTAGATTTTTTTGCAAAAGCAAGAAAACAGGGTTATAGAGCGAACACATATACGTGTGTCTGAGCAAAAATACTGAAAAAGTGTGGAATACACAGTCAGTAAAAGCAATGCATACCTAAGTTGCGTGAGACGTGACGTCAGCCAACGTAGCCCATTCACGTTGAGAATCATTGATAAAGCTTCGCGCGACGTCGGACGTTACTCATTCTCAATACGCTTTCAAGGAAAGCGGACAAGGAACCAGTTGCAGCCTAGTTGCACACAAAGTACATGTCAGCTATAGGTGAAATAGAGACGTTTCTTGCAATATAGAACTTGAATGACTCATTTGCTCTTTTGATGATTCATTGTCAAATGAGAAGAAGCTGATTTCAGAATTTATTCTTTTTTTTGAGTATACTGAGACGGCCCCTATGTTGGCGCAAATCACCGGCATCGAGTGTTTCGACAAGCAAGATTGCAAACTGTGGGATATATCTGAGTCTAACTCACCCTGCTCAATCGACGTATACAGTGAGTTGCAAACTGACACAACCGTGAATTCGGATGGACTGATGATTTGCGGTTACGACTTTTGGAATACGTCTGAGAAATATTTTTTGCATCAAACAGATCAGGTAAACGATGAAGGATGCGCCACATCAGAAAGTGCAATGCTCAAAAACAGTGTTGCAGGTTCGGACAATGCCAAAGCAGTAAGCGCATGTCAGTCACAAATGGCGCATCCAAACACGGAAGACGAAAACGAAGAGGCATCCTCTCAGAGCAGCGTAGGTGGCTTAGATATTTTTACCACTGCTGCATTACCGGGTGCTCCTCCCACGTTAAGTTTTGGCAGTGCGCAAGATAAGTCGTTGTTTCAGCACTCTGCTTCTGCTACAACTACTGTAACCAACCAGGAAACACGCAGTGATTCTAGCCACATCAACGGCCAACGATCATTCGATGAGGATATAGATAGCTTGTTGCAAGCCGCAGAATCAAGTGCGTTGCAAACCAACACTATCAACCTGGATAACAAAGATTTGCAAACCAACTTGTGTTCACCAGAAACAAGCACAAACGCCGTGCAAGTACTATCCGATTGCAGCAGAATTGATTCAGAGTGCCATTTTGCAGCGAACAACATTGAACTCCGCAGGAGTGCTGCGACAACTCAGTATTCGCAGTTAACTCCATGCACAACTATATCTACAGGTAAGCGAATAACCTCTAAAAAATTAGCTGCTTTTGTTTATGCTACTTGTGTAATCTGTTGTGAGCATAACCTGCATATGTTAGGTTTGAGTTTGCCTGCTCGCAAAGCTTTGTAAGGCGAACTTACCTATAGTTTCACAGGTGACAAAACTTTGTCGAATTGAACGAAAAGCTTGGACTTAGTTACATCATGTAGTAATTAGTATCCTTACGCATTTGAATTATTTGTTTGTTGACATCACTGTTGATAAATGCACTTAACGGTGATAGAGTTCTTCCACTTTTGATTGAGGAGTTTGTTTAAAATGTTAATTACTGTAAGTTGTTTAAATTATGTCATGCGAACGCCACGTTCACCCAATTATTGCTCTCTCATATATTAAACTGTGTGGTGTTGGCAGTGCGTCGCAACGTCATAATTTCAGTCCCGAGCCTTATTAAGTTTCGTGTTAATGGCTTTGCGGTTCGATAGTACTCAGAAACGACACCGAAATATACGTTTTGTTCTGTCCTCATTTTTTCTGTCTCTTGCCATCGATTTTCCTCATAAGCGCGTTTGCGAAGGAGTATGGTTTCAGTGTTCATTTCGTCGTACAGATGAACGTTTGCAATTTTGTGATGCCAGCTCTTAACTATGTGACGGTCAATAGTGCCAGATTAGACGTCAGTTTATCTTGTGATATTCTGCTTTGAACGAAAATCTGACCCTCGAACAAATTTTTACTCCTACTTTAAAAAAATGAATTGTTCTTGCTTGCCTATTGCGAACCGCAAGGAAGATTTGAGGTCTTTGCAATTCTAACTGACTTATTTTGTTATTGTAGATTCAACAATGCAGTCAATTCAGTACATACCAACCCAGGGGCCGTTTGGCCACTCGGTTCCTAGCGCTTCATCTGTCCCTGAGCGGGCAGAAGTCATAGTTGCCAACACAAGAGCAATGACTGGATTATTTGGTACTGGTTCGTTTGATGCGATTCAAGAAGCAACTTTTCAACAAACGTCGTCGGGCTATCATCCATCGCCCTCCACGTCATCACTGTGTTCAGCACCAAGCCCTGACGCGGACGCTCTTACTCATTCAACATTTTCAGAACCGCAGCAGTGCCCACCTTATTCGCAAGCGTTAGAAATGGCGTACTCACCCAGCCACGTTGAGGAACATCGGACGAAGAGCCCTGTAGCTGCCCGGCACGCGTCCGTTATTTCCCGAGCATTTTCAACCACACAATACCCTGGTGCGCCGTTGACAGACACGTCGCCGTATCAGACTTTCTCCCAACAGGCGCAACAAAGGCAACACGTCGTGTCAACCTTGGCGGCTGATGGGAAAGCTAGCACTGATGAGGAATGTAACTCAGTTTCGGCTGCGGCCACTTCATCTTATGTTTCTAATCAAAAAATCGATGCGGAGGTACCGTGCTTCCTGCAAGGTCAAGTCGCCAATACAGCTCAGACGAACGAAACGCAACTACATATTTTTTCGAATGCCCAATCCACACCTCAGCATTCTGGCAACGCCGTGTCAACCATCATCAAGCGGGAACCACATTCGCCGACAAACCAACGGGTGGATTATGAAAGTTCACCGCAAATTCATAGTGAACTACTATCTTCGTCTGCTGTGCTCCAACAGAGCAGCACATCGGGTTTCACTCAACCCCAAAATGAATATATTGACTTTGTTTCCCGACATCAGCAGTTGACAAGCGACGGTTTTATGGGCGGTTATGAATCCAGCATGCCGCAAATAAATACAAATGATTTGTATAATCATCAGACACCTCAAAGCATGCTGCTGGACAAACATCAACAGTATTCGGGAAATATACTTTTGGCCAGCAGTGAGCATCGTGCCTCCTTCAGCAGTGTTAGTAAGTTGCCAGAAATGGAAGTGCCATTTTCACCCTACCCTTCCACGCAGACTGTATTGCAAGCACCGCCAGCTCTTGTGGATTCTAGATGTTTCGCCGGAAAGATCCCGGGTTGCGAAGATAACGCTCTTAGTTTTGTTTCGGCAAACGAATACGGCAAAGAGCCGAAATCGTCGCTTGGAAGATATGTCTTTCAGCCGCATACCATAACAACCCTTACAAGTTCGTTACAATCAGGGTATGAGCAGTGCGACGCGATGAAACCTCCCCCTCCACCTTACGCAGTCAATGTTCACGAAACTTTGCGTCCTAGCAAATCGGAGCCTATTGTCGGGAGCAATCTGACCAATAGCATGTTGGACAATTCAGTATTTCGGGATAACACCCTTTATTCGCCAAGACCAGGGAGCGTCTTGCCAGCATCAGGATATCACGAGACACAGAATCGTATTCCCGATTTTAATGTGAACTCGGTTTTGAACTATTCGCCTAGCGGAACAAGAAAACCGCGTTGTGGTAACGTGAATGCCAAACGTCCGAAGAGCTCTCCGTATGAAAAACCTTATGCTTGTCCAATGGTTGGATGCGAAAAGAAGTTTTCAAGGACAGATGAACTCAACCGTCACGTCAGAATTCACACAGGTATTCTTTTATGTCCATAGAAAGTCGCCGCAAAATTACTGAGCCTGTATAATGATGTTTGAAGATTGGAAAAAAAAAATTTTACGTGAACATGCCATGAAAAAATTTAAGGCGTGTGCTAGAGTCAATGGCAGTTTCAGAGTTAGAGCAGTTTTTCTTATCGCAAAGATCTTAACAACCCAGTCGAAAGTGATACATTGCAAAACCGCATGACCATTCGGTGATAGCACGAGAGCATCGAAAATTGAAAAGTGATAACCCTTGTACGGCTCACGTTGTTAGTATTGTTAATACGACCCGTACGTTAGTGGCTGTGAAATGGAGTACGAGCTTAATGGTGGACAGTAGACGTTTTCCCAACATTTAAGGCGTCAACGTGTTTACTGTACCCAGCAAAATTTTGCTTTTTCACCCTATAATGCAACGTTAACTTCTGTTAGTATGCTGGTTAAACTACAGTAATGGCATGTGAAAAGCGATATTCGTTCCAGTTCAACTTGTTCACGTCTGTTAATTTTTTGTTTCAGGAGACAAGCCATTCGTCTGCACTGAATGCAACCGGCGTTTTTCACGAAGCGACCACTTGCGGACGCACATGCGCACGCACACCGGCGAAAAACCGTACCGCTGCACAATCTGCCCGAAACGCTTTGCGAGAAGCGACGAATGCAAACGACACAAGAAAATCCATGACAAGGTGAAAACCAAGAAGGTGTCTGCGGCAGGCAGCAGCAAATCTTCAAGTCGGTGTCGCGTACCGAGTGAATCCAGCATACTTTCTCCTCCGCGTCTCAATCTCGTCACACCTTTTTCGATTCCACCGACTTTGCCGGCGAGTGACGGGGCCGCTGTGCAGCACCACACCCAGCAATATCTGCCGCCCGCTGGTGAAAGTACTCTTCAGCACTGTTATCGGTATTGAATTAAGTATTCTGTTTTTTACTAAACGCACGCATGATTCTGACATTAGAACTTTCATGGCTTACCAAGCAAGGTTTGTTTTTTTGACAAATACGAGATTTTGCACAGTGCTCAAAGTTAATAAGGGAATGTAAAAAATTCAGTTGAATTTATTTCGTACGTACGACCAAAACTTGATCTTCATTGAAGTCAAGACTTACATTTTGAAAGTTCTTTGCCCTATAATCGCTTCTGCATTTACCACAGAATTTTCTCTTTGTTTTACCTTGTCGCGCACAACTGTATACGCGAAATTCGGAACCAGACGTATTTATATGAAATGGAAGTCTTTCGTTGCTCTTTTTCCTGAGGTGTATAACAGTTCAGTTTTTGCGATTGCTTCGTGATTAAATGTGTTCATTTTCGTATGACGCATAAATCAGTTCCAGTGCATTAAAACGTGCCTTATTACTTTGTCAGTAACATCAAATCTCAGTTAAACATCAAAAACTCATGAATGTGAAAGCTGACCATGTTCCTCGTTGCACAAGATATTTTCTTTCGTTTTTGTCCTACATGCTTCCTGCAGTTTTTTAATTTCTTATGACGTCAATCATCGTTCCCGGGACTTCGCGTTCAACGACGTTTTGCGGCGACGCAAATGCCAACAACGTCACAATAAAATTTGTTTACGTATTCTGTATTAACTCTCTCACGCAAGCATTTGCTTGCTGGTTTTTCAAGAGTATTGTGGCTTCAACAATCTAAAAATTTATGCGTCTGTCTATTATGTATTCGCGCTGTTGATCAGCGCTGTTTTGCGACCTTTATCGCAGAGAAGATGAAATAAAGATTTAAAAACTATAAATAAATTATTTGCTTGTGCGTGTTTCTTCGTTTGAAAAATCGTTCGAAGGTGTTGAAAAATTAAGATTGGCAAAGAAAGTGACTACATGAAAACGCAAACGAGGTATAATGATTTTGACATAAGATATTCAATTATTAGAACAATATAATTTTTGCGGTATTGCTACAGGTAAAATCACTCCTAAGAGTGTTAATGGGCTTGAACCGTTTTTATGCGAGGGCGTTTGTTGGCATGAGGCAAAGAATATTTTTTTTGTTTTAGCCACATTTGCATTTGTTTAGAAATTCCCATAACTTTTTTAATAGCAAACAAAATGGCGTCACAAGAACCAGATCTGCCTAAGTTGTATTTGCCAGTAGGTGGCGGGAGTTGAAGCTAAGTTTTAGAGAAAACCATTGAAATCAATTGATTTATATTCCAAACAATTTAAAACGTTTGGAGAAAATTGTTTATGTTTATCAGGCTAACACTCTGTAGTAAAGGATTACAACAAGCAAAGAGAGAAGTGATTTTGGCCCTTTTGTGAATGTCACCAGACTCTGTTTGGTAACCGGTGAAAACCAAGAGTTTGTTTTGATAACCTGCATCGCAATATTTTACAATAACCTATTTAACGAGAAACGTTGTTTTAAAAACTTCAGTTTGAAAAATTTTTTTGCTTCAAAATTTTTTTCAATTTTACGAACAGATAGAAAATTATTTTAACTAATTATCAATTCTATTGCAATGTAACAAAGAGATGTAAGTGCACATTTCAAATAGCTGTTTGCAGCGTAAGTTGAATTTAATTCATAAACTGAAAGGTACATGTATGTACCTACAACCTTCAGATGTATTTAGACAAACAGTTAGTTTAGAACGGCTGTTGTGTTTGAATGCATAGGGATACATGAGCTATTTAGCTTCAGCAGAAAAATCCATTAGTTTTAAGGATTTATCTGCATCCTTTCTTGGTTGGGGCGCGCTTGAAACGATCGGGACGAATATCAATTTCCCACTTCAGGAAGCACAGCACATGAACGACAATCACTGAACTCGGAAGATGCGCAGCATCCTTGTTTTTTCAACCCACGCAACCGGCCAAACGGGCCAGGTGCGATTGCAGCGGTAATGGATCAAATGTTTTCAAGGTGAATCACAATTTTCACAACAAATATCTTCTCTAGTATTTGGAACAAGAGAACTGACACCCCTACGGGCTTATGTATGAGTGCATTCCTAAAGTCTGTATGGCATGTCTGTAGTGACCAATTCACCTGTATTCTCTAAATTGTAAGCTAAGATAAGCACTCTTGTTTCTTAAAAGTGTTGGTAATCTTTTGCNTTGTACAAATCACTTGACCATTAGCAGAATATAAATACTTGCTAGACGTTGTCTTAGTTTTCTTCTTGGTTTGGCGTCGCTTTTGGTAAAAGACTGCAATTTTTCAGAGCATTTGTTCATGCAACGCCCATGCAAGAAGCAGTAACACTAGGCCAGAGCATATCTCACGAGGAGAAGGTATATGGGCTTTTAGGGGGCACTTCGTAATCTATCTGAACTGCAACGGGTAAAAGTTCTTTCAGCAACGTGTAACAGTGATGTTAAAACTTATTACATGTCTTAAAATAAATACGTTCATCTCAAACTCTTACTAACTGAGCGTAAACTCTGAAATGACAACATTGTATGAATCCGATACGGACATACGGTAGTTGACTTGGATTTCTTTTTCTGAAACTTTTGCGTTGACTCCAACCTCGTGAGATATTAGAATTAGTGCCGCTAAGACACTTGAAAATTTTCTAAGCAATAGACTTGCGGTATCTAACAGGCCATTTTATTTGGATTACGCCAATATAATGAGCTTGCCTATTTTAGTAAACAAACAAGAGTATTTAGCAAAGACAGCCGATTATGAAGTTGTCCGTAATTGAATGAGCTAATTGCTGATATGGCATAATGGCAAGATTCCTGTGAAAAGTTGTGAAACAATTGGGATGATTAGCGCGTGTTCCTGACGTCATATAGTAAGTGGGCATTTCATTGTCTTATTCGGAATCAACCGAATTTAGTCAAAGATTAGCGTTTTTGGAAGAAACTCGAAAGCTTAATTAAAGGATTGTGCACGGGTCTAGGTGCATGCGCGAATTGTGCGAGATGTTACTCAAGTGCCTGCGTGAGATCACAATTGTGAAACATGAGAGTGTTTCTGCAGTGCGTTTAAGCCTTATGCAGGCAATTCTCCAGCCAAGGCAAAAAAGCAGTAGATCAAGTAAAACTTACCCAGCAAATAGTTTGAAACGCTTGCGGTGTGTTTTTCACCTGAACGTGCACCAGAGACGCCGCACTTTGTTCACTGAATAAGAAAAAGCAAGCAAAAGCTTTGAAGCAAAATCCGAATTTTATCATTCATTATCACTTATTATAAAACAACAATAGCTGAGTATGGTATTTTCATCCCCTAAATCAGTGTTTTTCAACCTTTTTTGCATCACGGACCACTTTATGCAATAAAAAAATTTTGGGGAACACCAAATAAATTTTATAATCACAATTATGATGTTTAGTTCTGTTTTGGCTCTTTTAATTTATTAAAATTAACAAGAAAGTCCTATTCGTTTGCTCCTAAAACTAATTACTTTCACGAAAGAAAACATATTTACGCTCATTGCGTTAAAGTAGTGATTTTCGACCGGCGTTCGATGGAACACTAGTCAAACTTATCAAATTTCCTGTGGAACACCTGACGATCTTTCACGGAACACTAGTTTTCCGAGGAACACCGGTTGAAAATCACTGCTCTACGCATTCAGCAATTCTTCAGCTGAGATCGAAAAATTTGTTTTTCGTTTTGGATTTGGGGTTTTCTGGTGGTGACGTCACAATCAGGGAATGTTTTCGCATTTTTGGCCGAGTTTACCTGGCCCTGGGCCCCAATCCATTGAACCACTTTTTTGCTCAAGTTTTTTTTGAAAACTAGGCCAAAATCCGCGTCTTTAGAGCCCTTGATTGACTTGCTAGCATATATGTGGCCGAAATTATGGCGCAAAAACTCAGTTTTTGACAAAATTCAAAAAGTTTCAGAAAAGGTATAATTTGCCCATTTAGGTCAAAGTTTGGCCAGTGATAACTGGGCAGCAGATTGATTTAGAGAGCTGTTCAAACCCTGTAATGACTCGTGCGGTTGTGTAGTTTAGAATAAAAAAAAAATTTTAAGATTTGGGTTTGGGGTTTTGGGTCCATGGGATCATGATTGGGGAGTGTTTTGCAGTTATTTTTATGACGTCATCGTCTGATCCCATGCGCCGATATTTTGGTTCGAAATTTTTTTGGATTCTAGGCTAGAATACAAGTCTTTAGAAACCTTGATAGAGTATCTAGCGTTTCTGGTTCAAAAGTTATGCCATAAAAATTTCAAATATTTCAGGAAATCTCTAAGGGATTTAGGGGATTTCCCTAATTAACATTCTATCATTTTTCCCATAACTTTTCAACTAGAAACGCTAGAATGTCAATCAAACCCTCAAAAGACTCGTACTATAGCCTAGAATCCATTTAAAACCAGTGAAGTTTCGCGCGAAACCGGCTCGATTTTTGAATTCCCGTTGACGTTGACGTCATCCAATGTTTTGACAGACCTGTCAAAACATGTCAAAACATCCTGTGGTTATGAAAACATGGCCAAAAAGGCCGAAAACGCACACTGAAAATTTTTTTTTAATTCTTAACTACAAGACTTTCCCCATTTAGAGCGGGTTTGAACAACTCTCTAGCTCAATCTGCTGGCGAGTGATGGCCATTTAGAAAATAGGTGTAATCCACCCCAGGTTAGGGTGTAACCCACCCCAAAGTTTCACCAATTTTTGTTTTTTTATCCATCATTTTGGCTCCTGATATGCTAGAAAGCCATTCAAGGGCTCTAAAGACGAGGATTTTGACCTGGTTTCCAAAAACAAACTTCAGCCAAAAAATGGCTTAATGGATTGGCGCCCAGGGCCGGGTGAAAGTGGCCAAAAAACGCAAAAAAAACACTTGTGACGTCTCCCACAGGTGTCCCCAGACCGAAAAAGAAAAATATGTTTTTTAAATCCTAACTTCAAGACCTGCTGAATCCGTAGAGGGTTTGAACAGCTCTGTAGCTCAATCAGCTGGCGAGTTATAGCATTGCAAAGTGACGACACCGCGCATCACCAATGAGCAAAACGGGGGAAAAGGAAAGCCAGATCAAACGATATAGCGGCTGCCACACGCCCAAAAGGTTAAAGGACATATCAGCAGTTTTTGCATAAAACTTGGAAGTCTAGCTCGTGGAACCCTTTAGATTTGTCTATGGAACCTTAGGGTTCCGCGGTACCCACTTTGGGAAACTATGCTATAACGTGATGGTTCGTTTTGCGTTTTTGTCTTTGTACATCATACTCAGTGGCGATTCTAAGGGGGGGCCTGGGTGGGCCATGGCCCCCCAGATTTTTACTTGGCCCCCCGTTTGCCCCCCCCCAGTTTTTTTTACTTAATTTCCCATTTAAGTTCGTTTGGTTGACATATGCAGGGTTGCCAAATGTGTTTT
>JGI24159J19872_10004758_pt1 | contig 17390 bp, 10 predicted proteins | sample Ectturendosymbi4_FD_19872 | JGI IMG/M metagenome (IMG submission 19872) | reverse complement strand
CTACAGTAGTTTAAAAGTACATTCGATTCGAATAGTTTTTTATTAAATCATCCATTGTGATGACATTATGAAAACTGTTCTGTTTGTTACGTCACAAACAAGATTGTACTGCATGTGTCGCAGTTCGGCAGTTAGACTGGTAGTACAGCAGTGCAGTTGGCCACGCAGTAGGACGGATAACGATTCCTTGTATTAGTAACTGTTGGGCTAGGTCATGGGGTCTACAGAAGATTGTATACTTTGATTGGGGGTCAACGTGCAGAAAAGTTTGAGAATCACTGATCTATGCAGAGATGATCGATTGGATGTAATGCAGAAAACTACAACGAAAATCGCTGCAGGCACGAACAGGTTTTTTGAAGGTCTGACCTTGCCCACCGCAAAGGAATTTTGAGTGACCACAACTATTTTACCTAAATACCGCCGAGTTAACCATAAAACAAGGTTTTACTGCAATTTAGCGGTGGTCGTAAAGCCAGGTTCTGTTGTGTTTTTAGAGACCGTTGGAAAAATTTAAGAGACCGGTTCAATCTCTCAAAACACCTTAAAAAAACACTGGGTAGGAACATCGTAAAAACGGATTTTCTTGATGTGACTTTTGATCTATTCAGAAAACCACGCAATACGCCGCTTTACGTCAGCACTGTTGTGATACGTGTATTCAACATAACAGACCGCTTGTAAGGTTTTTAAACAAAACTTAAAACGTGGCCGTCTTGCATCTCACATACAAGATTAAAATGTACAGTAACAACAATAGGTACCTCATAACGACTGGCGGACAATGCTGCATAAACACACAATCCATAACCGCTGTTCCAGGAGAACTCAACAGAGTGAGTGGAGCAACGAAGGCACAGTCGAGATGACCAGCATGCCTATTGCTGGAACGAACGCACGTCGTGATTATCACGAGGCGCCGAACACACACACGATGCAACGTTGATTTGACGCGTAATTATACAACGAGCGCCAAAACAGCCCTCAAAAATCGATCAAAGTTACGCCAATATAATTAACGGACGAATTCACACACCGGAATGCAGCAAGGAAGCCTTGACAGAATGGCAGAAGCGAGAAGTGCACAACAAAGCTTTGTAGGAAAGGGGTCTCAATTTCCAGCTGCTATTCAATCTTAAACGATCACAAAACTGCACAAAATAAAAACTGTCAATGGAATATCATTTAGTTCTGCACTCAGCAAAGCAAGAACGTGAAAAGGTTAGACTTACGATTGGTAAGCGTGCTACGAATAACTACGCCCCAGCAGAACACTCCGAAGACAGTCCAACCACAACATCGTTAATCGCAGGACTCTTGTGCAGTGTCGGTGTTAAGCTGTGACTGGCAATGCTTAACGATTTCCATCTGCATTGTGCTTGATCGCTTGAACATGCTCCAGTATCTGGAAGACGTGCTGTTTGACGCTTTGCTTGCTTCAGTTACCTTTTGCTTTCGTTCAATGTTGACGAGTGTTTTGTCTTTCAAATGTTGTCTTACTAAATAACAGAGGGTTACGGTATACGGCTTTGCTTCCGTTACTTCGGCTTGTTTATGGCTTGTGACCAGTCGCGACCATCCACAGACCTGATGCGTGGCTGTGATCGGTGTATTCTTGCAAGCACGTTATACCACTCAAAGTATTTTTTAACGTAATGCACTGATATTTGTTTTTCTAAGTATATTTACACTTAAAAGTTCGTTTTGCTTAGTCCACGGTGGTATTTACCTATCCTGTGTAGGACAGCAGCTGGTTATGCATTCTTCTCATGTTGATAGTCTTAGCTGCTGCATGGCTTTACTGTTTGTGGGTTTTATTTTATTTAAGATAGTTTTATATTTTTCACGCCCTTCACAGTTCTGAAGCCGCCCACTCACTAGGCGAATTTATATATTGTTCTATTAACGTCGCTTTGTCTGATGCGTGGCTGCGAAAGGATTCGTTTCGTTGGATCGTGAACCAGTATTGGAAGAATATTTCTAAAATGTATTTGAAAAAGCATTTATCTCGTGCCAAATCGATATCACAGAACTTTAAACAAAAACACATTGAAGTTACGCTGTATTTTGCATTGGCAACATGTCAACTGCGACAAACACCACAACAAGAAAGTTCTTAACAGCCACGAGACAACTGATCCATAACGGTGCAATCGCTGTCGGGGGAGAGAAGCGCCCACTTGGTGGAAGATTTTGTGGAAAAGCGTCGTCTCTGGCAAGGAGCAACGGATCTGAAACGGATCTGAAACGGAAATTCAACCCGACCGCACCGCCGAATCATCATAGTCAGATACAATGCGCACGTGCACGTCTTCACAAAACAGTAGCTTGTTTGCATTTGATGATAGCGGGACAGGTGCTGCATGCAAACCAAACAAGTGGCATAGCAGAAGAATTACGAGAACGGCAAACCTCACTGCTGCTCTGCCCTCAGTCTTGTTTTTCGCTCACTGGCCATTTCACCTGCCCCGAGATAGGGTGAGGCATAGCAGTGGATTGGAAGAAATGCTCATACGATGAAAAAAATATTTCACAATGGACATCCCAGCCAGCAGCAGAAAACGTCATAATGTCGTCATCATAAGAATAACACGATGTCATAATAATAAGAATATCACAAAATGCCGGCCCCAGGCATCCCCATCCGTGCAATGTAAACGAGTCCTTTGACGCCTCGGTTGGAGTAGGTCCTCCTGGGGCCACAGATTGTCTGTGGCCGCATAAAAAAAGGAAAAACAAAAAAAAGAAAAACAACTTTTGCTGAAAACGTCACAATTGGCTGCCTATGCGCAAATGCGGTCAATTTGTTCGGCTGCTGGCAGCAGACACTGCACTGATATAGACTTTACCCGTTGCTGATTTGAAATAATAACATCGATTTTGTACTGGCAAGCGGTACTAGTCGGATCAATGGAAATTTATTGTTGTTTCGACTCTGATGTGATTGGCTCTTGTTCACAGGTAACGGGGAAGCCCTAAACCCGGCCGAGGCCAGCAGTACCAGCGTGACGTCAAGCCTGGGAACGTCGAGCGCCCACCAGTGGTCGCCTCTTTCCATACGAAGCCACAGCGACGACCCGTGTAAGTTTGTGCTGTTGCTCCGCGGCGATCATGCAACGGGAAGGCAAGCCTGTGTCACTTTGCACGACTTGAAAACTTAGATGAATGTCTAAAACGCAAGCTCTCTTCATTATTGTCTTGAACCTTTTGCATTGTGGTGAGTTAACACCGTTACCGAAGCGTTCTGGAAGCACAAGCGACAACCGGAGCAGGCCTGTTTTCAGGTTGCATGAAACGAAAATCCCTCGTTGAGACGAATTAACTGTTACAGTCCTGTATTGTTGGATTTACTGCGACTACGGATAAGAAAAGTTATTTTAGGCGTGAAATTTCACCACAGTGCTTAGAGCCGAGAGCAGCAGCAGGCATAGTCCAGGTGACACGACATAGCTTAAAAATAAGTATAGAGATGCGAACCTTTTGTCAGAGTCTTTTCAGCTGAACGAAATGTTGTTTACGCCGCCTATGCTTGATTGGCATAAAGTTTTCATTCGTCGATTTCTGATTGAAGCTTATATTTGTACTGATGTCGGTTAAAAATTATGTGTATATATATATTGGAAGCGTGGAAAAGACGGTGGAAAAAATTTGTCAAACGGCTGCAAATTAAGCGAATAATTAGGACTATATGCAAAATGTTTGCGTTTCAACCAGAGGATATAAGTCGAAGTCAAGAAGTACTTAATCAAGATCCACAGACGGTTGTTAGCATTTGAAAGAATGTGCTTCATTGGCAGGAGCAGAAGCTGCTGTTAATTTTGCAAAACGTTCAGCTGACGTGTCATATGCAGTCAGCAGCCCATGGTCGTCAGCGACCGAAACACAGCATGTTTTCTGAATCCGTTTTTGTGTGAGGAAGTCATTCATGAGTGAACGTGACGCTGAGTACTGTTTTTTGTTATCGGTCTGCGCGGACAATTAGTTCGTTTATAAATGACAGAACACGAGCATAGATGTTGCGGTAGCAAAGAACATACGCGTAAATGGCTCCAACAAGTTTTTTTTCAAATTGATGTTGGTGACGGCAATTGGCGGCAGGCCAAGCCTGGAATTTGCTTCTTGCCGGGGGTAGTTGAGGTGAACGCTCTTGCCCAAGGAACGCTAAGGCGATTCACTCAGTGGTCGTGGATCGAACACCCAACCTTCCAATCGAGAGGCGGACGCTTTAAAACTGAGCTATCGCCGCCCCAATAACAACACGGTCACTGTGGTATTTAGCACAACTACACAGTGTTGTGGTAAGTTCCAAATAGACAAATTCATAAAATGTGTGGGTGAGTGGGAAGCTGCGAAGGACCAAGGGGTCATTTGGTCTGGAGATCTCCCCAAGACGAAGCTACTCAGTATCAAGGGCAGTTGGTTGATAGAAGTATGTGAAAGTCTGTTGCTCTGGAAATAAGGTTTTATATGCGTTGATACGATTTAATGGAAGCAAAATGCGATGCCGGCAAATTTACGCGGCATAAGAAACTGGTTTAACTTCACCAAAAAATATTTGCAGTTCTCGCGTATATTGTAAGTATTGGTGATTGTAGCTGGAGGTGGAAATGGGTCACGACAGTTGTGGATTAGCGCAGCGCTGCAATGCGTGTCACAAAGTTTGAGCCGGCTGAGGACGAAGCGTGCAATAGTACTTTCAGGAAATGGATTATTCAGTCAATGCAGTGACTCAGGCATTGAAACGATCAATGCGTTTACTGCTCGACAGATACACGATTTGCAACGTTCGCAAATGCGACTGGAGACTAAAACACACTCCCACTCCATCGTACCACAGTCGAATGCAGAAAATACGATTGATTTTTAGTGAACGCAACAAAGCAAATTAAGTAAGAGATGATAGCGATGCCTCAATGGAACAACTACGTAAGCCAGGGGTTGGGAACCTATTTACTATCACGGGCCGCATGAAATGTGCATTATCGCTGGCGGGCCTCAAAATCAATTAATTTTATCCTAAAAATCTACCTTTTTCTAACTATGAGGAAGAGTGACTTCTCTTTACTTACTGTCTGAGTACCTGCTTATCATGGAGCTTCGTTTTGACGCCATATTGTACTTTAATTTGGGTAAAGAAAATTTTGATGCGGGCGATATCAAATGTCCACGCGGGCCGTAGCTTCCCCACCCTGACTTAAGTAGTAACAGCAGTGAAGCATCAGTAAGGGTGGTTCGTGAATTTTTGTGACAAAGCATTCGTCGGGTTATTTTTGAACATCTGAAACTAAAGGTAACTTGTTTGGTGGCATTTTAAGATTTACCTGCTGCTAAAAACATTATGCTTAAGTTGATCGCCTGAAATAAATTTGTCGTGAACTATCATAAGTTTTTGTAACCATGCGTGTTCCGAGACAGAGTAGCACGTGAGAAGAATCCCTCATTACGACATAGATAGGTACAGAAGCAGGAAGCAGATGTACATTACGCAAGTTTAAGGTGCTGTTTGAGTGAGACGTCCGGTTCGTTCGCAACATGACATACCCGCAACTTTGTGGATTTTTAAGCTCCAGCGAATTTAGTCTCTATGCCAGCAGTTTATTTGCCAATGCTCCGTTGCAGAGCTATCCAACAAAGCGCCAGTGCAACGGCAAACGGCAGTTTGTTCGTGTCAAACTATTCCGCGGCCCGCGTACGCACGCTCGTGCAGAGGGATGATTCATCTGGCTTTTTTGCGCTGAGAAGCAATAAACGCGCGTTGTAAACTGTGTAATGCGCGTGTCCGCCTCCGCTCCGAAGCCGTTTGCTTTGCTGTGGTTTGCCGCAGGACGGCTTTTGGAGTTCGTTTTCGAACCGCACGCTCTTTTGATAAGATGGCAAACGTGATATAAGAGGAGCTATTCAATTAACTCGCGCGCCAATTGAAGCGCGCACTGTTCTGTTGTGGCTTGTTCGTCTCGCTTCTCTGCCAACTGCCAAAATTGTTGGCGTATCGAGTTTGCCGAAACTTGATCCGAGACCACAGTCCGACTGCTCAGTCATTCGAATGCAGCAAATATGCTGTGCCATTCGGATCATGTTTTTTTACATGTAGTTACGAACTTGTTTCAAGAAAGTCGCAGAAATCATTGGAGCCAGTTCGATTCGACCGATAGTCGCGAAGCGAATCTAAGAACCATATTAGAGTTAACATAGGCCGTGTCGATGTGGATCAGAAGATCATTCGGGTCAAATACTCAACATCTGTGGATACTCGATTCGATAATTTTTTTGCGTTATTGCGTAATTTCAATTTTTTGCGTTAATGTCTCCTGATAATAAACTCTACAAACGAAACTAAACCCTCTTGCATATTCGTCACTAAAAAAAAGCTCCAATAAAATTTTTAAAGTGAATTCTCAATTTTATAACCTTTTCCAGCCGGGATCCGCCATGCTTCCGGCATATCCGGTCGTCCGTCGAGCCGTCGCACTTCACGCTTGGTTGCGCAAAAGAACGTCACTTCCGATTCAGACGCTTCTTTCTCGAAAAGCCCCGACGTCACGCCGGAAACTAGCCCGCCGTCGCGTAAGTAGCTTTCAAATCCGCACGCTGTGTTAAATTGCTCCCATCCACTTACACTGCGTCTTTTACGAAACTGCGTGTAATTGAAAACAATTTCTCTGTTTATCAGCTTGCACGTTTTGCTACCACTAGGCCACTCATGAGGCGTATTGTTCCCCGTTTTTTTCTAGACCCGTTTAGGCCCAAATTCAATTTGGATTTTTGCTGTCGAAGTCACTGCCGCATATTTGTGCTCCTGCGGTGAAGAGTGATTGGAAGGTGTGGTTCCAGCATGAGAAGTTCCTCTGATAAAAATCACTTCAAAACCGTTTCATGATAAGTTCGTGACCAACTCTCCCCGTTCGCGCTGAATGCGTTTTTCAAAACGATAAACAGTGCTGCCGTGTGGCAGGTTATACTGTGACCTCATATGACAGGTTATTTGTGACCTCATAAAGCAGGTTGTGTTGTGACCTGATCCAGATGCGTGCAAACGTGGCCAGCGCTTGTGCAGGTACTGCGTGAATATCGCAAACAAGTTCCTGGGGTTAGCTGAGGTGATAGTGTTAACAACCTTCAAGTCTAACCATTTGAAGCAGTGTTTCCCAAACTTGTTCGAGCCGTTACCCAAACCAAGGCAGTGATTATGTCTTATTACCCTCAATATTGCGCAGTGATCCGCTCACAATACAGAGCAACACTGTGGCTTTGGTTCCGCGTTACCCCCGAAGAATCGCGCCTTACCCCCGGGGGGGTAATTTACCCCCATTTCGGGAATCACTGATTTGAAGGAACACTTTGCTGAACGTTCAAAGCGTGTGTCGCCTGTAACGGCGTGCACCTAATCAGATACCATTGTATAAGAACGTAAAAGGCGCCCTTCTTACTTCGTGTTACGACCGCGACCAGCAGCAGTCTTGGCTGAAGCTGCAACGAAGCCATGCGCAAGCACAAGCTTCTTCCCAAGGCCTGCGAGACGAACCGCATCGAGAACGTCATCGAGCGGCGGCGCAAATTCGATTCGTTTCGGTCGCAGCAGCGCACCACGACGCGAAAGGCAAAACACAGGAAGAAATTTGTTTTCGCGTGTTCGTTGTCGTCTTCAAGAAGCCACCGTCAAGTGGCACTTATTGATTCGTCGCTTCGCAGCGTCCGGAATATCTAATCGTTGCCCGAACGTGACGTCTTGTTAATTATTGAACGCATCCGGGCGAAGAAGTCTCGCGTCAACTTCGCGTTTCGTTGATCGCCTGTTTTCCACTGTCCACAGGCAAGGCAACGCGCTTGGTGGGGATCTTTCCATAAATTCTCTGCGTCTTGTAATAACGGGGCTGCTTGGAGCATTTTCCTGTTGTTTATTATTGTTGTTGCTTGTTTTTAGACTTTTCTGCACTTGAACGAAGCGAACGCTTCAGTTTTCACGCGCGGTCATTCGAGCGAGATTGTTGCTGACCGTGAGACCGCAGTGCCGACTCCGGCACTCGGGCTTATCTCCCGAGTCTTCGATTACGATTTATATTATAGAATGTGAGCTTGCCTGCTTTGTATATTTGTACTACGACCCATTTTGCTGATTAAGGTCGGGCTCTTTTCATTGGGCCTTGTCGCTGTTCATATGTTTTCGTTCCATGTCTGGCCTTTCACGTTCATGTTTCAGGTGACCTGGATAAAACAATATCGTTCGTAGTAAGCGTTCCATTCATTTCGTTCGCTCGCGCTCTACTCGGGCTCATCCGTCAGAGCCCGAGCTGCGCATTGCAATCAAGGATTTTTTGAAATATAATTCATGTCAGATTGAATGTTTTTTTGAAGCAATGCGTTTGCCTAGAACGTTGGATATGAATTCCAATCCAGTGGACAGTACCCATTCGAGAATAATTTCAAACGAACGACAAATTGTTCGTTAACTCCGGCTAATGTGAATGAGACGAGTACACAGAGGACCGTTAGCGTTATCATTGCTCTGTCACGTACGTTGCGCTACAATGGACGAGTTCTCATAAGAACTTCTCATTCACTGTTACGTTACCAACGTCACAGAGCAAAGATAGCGGAATGAGAGCAAATGGAAATTTCAGTGGCGCAAGCGTCGAGCGGTTGCATTCAGTCAATGGCCTCGGTATAAATCGCGTGATGAGCCCGAGTAGCGCTGTTTACCTGGAGTCGCCCCTGGTTGACCGTGGGCCATTTCGAGTCCTCCTGGCGCTGGTGCCTCCGCGACCCTCCCCAGAGGAAAGCGGACACGGAAATAAACGAGGAAATTGTTTCACGCGCTCTTTTCGCCTGTCGAGCTTTCACATCTATTTCCTGCTGCAGGACGATCGGCGGGCGACATGGGCAACTTGCATTCGGGCGGTCGTAGCCGTTACCCGGATGTTGGCGCTGCGTTGCAGCAAGACAAAACGATCGACAGGAAAAACCCTTCCGGTGAGATTAAGTGCGGTTTGGTTATCTGCGCGCCAACAGCTCATGTCGGCTTTGATCGCTGCAAGTGTTCACCTCTTTTTGAAAAAAAAAACAACTCGCGATTTTGACCGAACGGACCTGCTCGTGACCACTATGCGCATTCGAGACCAGGGCCGCAACCAGGGAGGGGCAACCGGGCAATTGCTCCCCCGCCCCGAAATTTTCAGAAACACAGGTAATTGTTACTCCTTGGATACAACATATAGTTGCAACCATTTTGCCCACACCGAAAAGAGCAGCTGGTTGCGGCCCTGTTCGCGACCAAGTGTCCGCCGTGACAGATGCTGCTGTTTTTTTTCTTCATCGAATGACGTTTTCACAATATCAACGCCTTCTGCCATTCTATTGAAATGATTTGCCCCTTGAAATCATTTCGCAACCCGCCAAGCTTTCGTGTGTTGCTGTTGAGCGTCGTGCGACATGAACGGTGATCTAGGAAAGAATAAGTGTCTGACGCAAATCTCGTTGCGTTTTTTGTCGCAGCTCCCCTCGGCGCGATCGACTTCAGCCTACTGCACGAGCCGCAGAAGTACGCTCTTCACGTTACTCTGATCCGCGCGAGGGTAAGCGCCTGTTTGCTTTCGACGAAGCGCTGGTGAGAAAATAAAAAACTCGGCAGCTGCTTTACGTTTGTTGAAAGGCCAGGTGTGCACAACCCGCGACCGTAGATGCTATGCGGCCGCGCATATGTGTATTAAGATATAAGTTATGGCGGTCGTGCATTGATAAAAACCCTTCAGCTACTGTATGCGGTTATTTGGCTTCTGAAACCGGTCTTAATTAGGACTGAACGCAGGGTTTCTGCGTCCAGTGTTTTTAAAGTTGTTCTGAAAGACTGAAACGGTCTCTCAAAATACAGTAGAAACCCACTGAAATCTTGCTGTAAGACCATTGCGGTATTCAGACAAGATAGTTGCTGTCTCTCAAAATGTCTTTGCGGCAAACCTTACAAAAACCCTGTCTACGTCACAGGCCATTAATGCGACGTTTCGCTAATAAAAAATTTGACATTTAATTACACCTTCAGGCGTGAGTTTTTGGGATATTGTCGGATAAATCCTAATCCTTTGTAATACGTAATTCGCAAAAACAGGACTCAATGCGGCCGGCAACAGCGCAAAAGTTGTGCACCCCCTGATTGAGGCCAAACACAATCCTGCCACGAATCTTACACGTCACGTGGGCGCATAAAGGGGCCCGACAGCTTAAATTTTGCGTCGTCCTGCGCTTGACAACTGCCAAAAAACAGCATCCGCCTAAAAGTTTTTCGACGACGCGGACGAAGATGAATCTGGTTTTGTCGTGCGCACCTGCCTGTGAGAACAACGCTGCGCGACGTCATCCGTGTTTTCTGTGCAGAATCTGCGATCGATGGATATCAACGGCTTTTCCGACCCTTACGTCAAACTCCATCTTTTTCCAGGCGTCAAAAAGGTCGGTGACGTTATTTTCTGCACCTCGACGCCGTTACTGTCGGTGCGACCACGAAAGCGCGAACGTCATAATTTGCCCGCGCGCGCGTTTTACGCGTAACTTCCCGGGTTTCGCGCCGCGCTGAGCCAAACTGTAGCAGGAGGGGAGGCTAAAGAGCCGCTGTCGCGAATGTCGCTTTCGGGCGCTCGCACCCTCTCAAACCATTCTCTACGTCACAAGAGCCGGCTTTCGAAGCGGCTCCGCATCCGGGACCTCAAGTGATTGCTTTGCTTTGAATTCAACGGTCGGCGTTTCTGTCCCTGACCTTTGCGCAGCTGCTGCTCCTGCGTTCGATCGGCAGTGAACAGAGCTGGAGAAGTTGTGTGCTTATCGTTTGTTTTCAACAATAACCTATTCTTCTTGTTGCTTTTTTTACGCCGTAACAAACGCTATTGTGCAAGCAGGACGAGGTCAGAGGTCATGGCATGTACGTGTCACTTGGCCGTGCCGTGGCTTGTGTGCTCTGGGCTTGAAGAATGAGCTTTGAGTTCTGTTTCTTTTGTATCCACGTCAACGTCTTTTTGTTATTTTAAATGTATGTATGCACGCATGTTCAAAATCTCCCGTCATCCACCGCCGTTCCCACTGACTCGGGGATGTTCGAATAAAGACACCAGTCGCGTCAAACGTCAGTTTTTCAGTCTTACCCTGGGTTTACTTTTCTAAACTCCCTGTACGTTTTTTTGAACACACCGCCACCCAATCACTTGCGCTCTAATTCATGTATTTGTGTATTTCTTGTTACTGCGATGCATGTTTAAAGTCTAGCGCATCGCGCGTGTGGAAGTAAAAGGCGTTACACAATACAATACAAATTTATTTCGCGTTACTGGGCATCGAGCGTTAGTTTGCTCGTTTCTTAAACTCGCGTGCTTTGACAAAGCGTGCAATCGTCGTTAATGCACAGAAATTTTGCATGCGTTTTTGTTTAACCATGGTGTCGTTGTCATTTATTGCAGTGGTTCTTAACGGGGTCCACAGCTGAAAGCATAGGGTTTCGTCCAGAAGCAGATGACAATGTGTTTTTTTTCAACCTTCAGATGCACAAACCACAACGACCCACCACTTTGACCCATGACATAATCAAGGGGTCCCCAGGCCGACAAGGGGTCCAATCCCCAGGCCGACAAGGGGTTCAACGCAGACAAGGGGTCCCCAGGCCAATATCTTTAGCAAGAGAGGGGTTCCCGCTGCTGGAAAAGTTAAGAACCACTTGCTTCATCGGCAACTTCCGTTGCACTGTTCGTGCTGCTTGCGCACTTCCGTCGTTGTTCGTCGCGCTCTTTGTCATGTCATAAAGTCGCCTGCGTTCGTCTCAGAAAAACTTACGGCATGAAAAGGCCTTGCGATGGTCTATCCGCCATATGAAAATTTAATTAGCGCTTTCCACGGGCTTGAGTGCTACTTCATGTCCCTGCTGTACGTGTCACCACCGTCTCATGACGGGATACGCATGGATACTTTCTTCCCGGCGCATTTTGATCCTTACAATTAGAATTTATATTCTGCGTTGGGCCCGTTTTCTCCATGCCGATGTTAAGCGGTAGCGTGCTTGACGTATATACGTAGTAATCACCGAATCCTTGAAATGGCTTAAAGTCTAGCGCATCGCACAATGTCCGTAAAACAGACATTCGACAGTTTTTTTTGCACTCGTCGAAGCGAAAGTTGGCGCGCATTTTCGTGGCGACTATTGGCTGATCGCGCGCGTTCGCTCGCAGGCGACCAAAATGCGAACGAAAACGATAAAACGCACCCTCAATCCGGACTTCGGCGAAACGCTTACTTACTGGGGAATCACCGACGTCGACATCGAGCGAAAGAAGCTGCGTCTGATGGTGTTGGACGAGGACACGTGAGTGTCGGCTCACAGCGTTGAATCGTTCTCTGCACTTGGGGCGGGGGTCGAGACATTTTTTTTCACGAACTTCTGTTGTTCGCTTGCTTGCAGTTTTGGTTCGAATGAATTCATGGGCGAGGTTTTGGTGGAACTCCGAAACCTGGACCCGAACCAGAAGAAAACCTACAGCATGGCTCTCGAGCAACACCAAAGGGTAATCGAATGCCGCTGTCAGTGTCCGCTAGGGCGCGCTATACAAAACGGTTTCTCCTGCATATCAGTTTTTGAGCCTGCCCGTCTGTTGTGTTTTAAAGCCAAGCGTTGAGGGAAACAGGGGTAACACAGGCAGCAACTGTCTTTTTTTTTCAGGCGAAAGAAGACGGCGAAAGCGAACGCGGTCGAATACTCATCGGCCTTTGTTACGAACAAAGGAACACTATTCTTGTTGTCACTGTGCAAAGATGCTCCGGACTGATGAGAGGGGGCAGGAATCACACAATCGACCCCCAAGTGAAGGCGTACGTTTCGCAAACAATACTGTATTCGCGCATCTGTCTGCCACACTGTTTCTTGTAGATGAGTGGTGGAAGGATGTTTTCCGAGGCGGGGGTCAATCAACAATCCCTCTAAGAAAATTTTGCTCTGAGCAAATATTTGTTTTAGTGAGCGTGCAAATGCGAAAGCATGTAGACACACAACCAGCTAAGCGTTTCGTTTTCAAGCGGTAAAAGTAAGCGCTTCAAGCGGTAAAGGCCTATGCGATATATATACGATATGAAATCTGGAATGTTGCAAGTGCGCGAGAATGAGATTTCACTGCGCAAGTGGTCTGGTGGTGCTGCGCATTTGCGAACCTTACAGGAAACATTGGGGGCAATAGCGGGTTTTTCCAGGGAGTGGCCAAAAGGGTTTGTCCAGGGAGTGACCAGCAGTGGTGAAATTTTAATTGCCAACTCCGAAACTAAGAGAAAATCGTTTTTCAACTAAAAGTCACTAGCAAATTTCAAAATCCACGGGGTCTTGGCCTCTTCCCCCTCCTTCCGACGCCCATGTCCACGTACTCGTACGTTCAGCAACCAAACCAATGGTTGACTAACGTGCATTGTTGAAAATAATTCATGATGCGAAGTGCTTTTCCCAGCTGCTAGCGTTTAGGTGCAATTAATTTTTGTTGAACGTCAATTACCTGGATAGATGCGTCGGAAAATCGACTCGGGTTTTCCAGTTTATGTGGAATTCCGCTTTGATCAATCGAGAACTGGCGATTTTCACGGCCTGGATGCTGTGTTCGTTTTCGTGTAAAAATATCTTTCCTCCGAAAAAGAAATGCATCGAACTTCACAACTTATTTTCGGACAGCTCTACAACGCTTTGTCGTTGTTTCGTCACAAAGGCGCCAGTGTTCCTAATTTTTTCGTCCCAACAGGCGCCAGTATTCCTCGTTGTTTCGTCACAACAGGCGCCAGTATTCCTCATTGTTTCGTCGCAACAGGCGCCAGTATTCCTCGTTGTTTCGTCACAACAGGCGCCAGTATTCCTCGTTGTTTCGTCACAACAGGCGCCAACGTTCCTCGCAGGTGTCTGCAGCTGGACGACTCTTCCTCGAACGAAGTGGTCTGCAGGAAGACTGATCGCAAGAAGGCGACCCGGAGCCCGAACCCGGCCTTCTGCGAGGAGATGAGGCTGCCCGTGCCCGGGCCGATCAAGGACCTTTCCCGGTGCCGACTGGACGTCAGCGTTTGGGACAAGGGCGTCATCGGACGCGACCACATGATCGGTGGGTTCTCCCGCTTGTGTTTGTGATCGCGGTGCGGTGTTGTTTCTTTTGTTGTTGTCGTTACGGAGGTCGCTAAACACCAACAAACAAATGCAAACCAGTGCTGTTGCTTAGCGACCAATTTTCAGCGACTCGCTATTTCTGATCCTAAATTATCTCCCCTGGCTCTGACGACAAATGACCTCTCCTGGTTTGTGGCCGGCAACAAAAGCGTAGTTGCTGCTCACGTCTAAGACGTACATGTTTCTGCTTCGGAGGCGCCAAGACTTCGATAAACAAACTTTGATCAGGCTCTACTGGCGGTAAAAACATAAAAACACGTTAAACACTTGCCAACGTTTCGATAGTTGATACAACTGTCTTCGTCAGGGCTGAAAAACGAAAATGATTTTTTTTAACCCTGATGAAGATAGTTGTATCAACTATAGAAACGGTGGCAAGTTTTTAACGTGTTTTTATGTTTTTACCGCCAGTAGAGCCTGATCAAAGTTTGTTTAAGACGTACATGGTTTCGACTCGCCCACAGCTCCTGCAAGTTCCAACCCAGACGCTGCCAAAAAATGTGTCTCAAAAAAAGCAAATCGTTTTTCGGTGAGTAGCCGTTACGAGAAGAGGTCGTTCAGTGCATACTTTTGTTTTAGACAATCTTTTCTCTCACATGAAAGAAGATACTTTGGCCAGCTTTATCCTGACAAGTTTTTTTAAATAGATATTGTCATTATGGTACATTGCCGGATTTTGATGTGTGGAGGCCCGTGTTCCAATTCAATACTTTTTAGACATTGAACTGTCAAGTACCGGCAGTTTACTCCAGTGGTCTCCAAACTTTTTTGTCAGAGCGCCACATAAGCTTTTAGACAACAGTTCGAGGGCCGGACATCTTACGCAATGTGATTGTTTCGGGATATATTAAATTCTGCACATTCAGCAAGTTTTTCGTGGATTTATTAATTTTTCGTTGTTGACACCGGATGAAATAGCTTCGCGGGCCGGATTTGCCCTTAGCTTGAAGACCCCTGGTCTACCCGAAAAATCAATGCGGTTGCGACACCTGCTGGTCGTTCTACTGCAAACATAGTCTCAAACGAGCCTCGGACTCTACCAAGCTTTCCGAAACAAAACATTGTTATGTATTCGGTTGTTCGCTTAAAAGACTCAACAGTTTGCTAATTTCTAACACAAGATAGAAGGTAAACAAACTAAAAGTCTAGACTACGAATTTATGTGGAGTCCCCTATTTCTGGCAGGGGCGGATCCAGGGGGTGGCGATTGGGGCGATCGCCCCCCTAAAACCTACGACAGTCACTGTATTCACCATGATTTTTTACACTTCAGAAAACAGCATTTGCGATTTAAGGCCATTGTGTCCATTGTTCTGTTACAGAAGTGTTGTTTAGTATAGTTCATCTCTCTTATAGTAGCGAAGCCGTCATGAAACTTGACTTCCAAATATTACTAAAATCGCCCCCCCCCCAACCTGACTGGTGGGATCCGGTCCTGATTTGTGGAGAGCCATGCACGTCCGCAAGCAAAGCACGCGCCTGAATCCGGCATTGTTACCGTAGTTGTTAGTATTATTGCTGTGCGCCTTCCCGTTGCTACGATTTCAAACCTTGCGTTCCCTTGACGACCGCGCAGGGGCGGCCATGTTCGGGATCACCAGCAAAGGCGACAAGCTGCACCACTGGGTAACCTGCATCAAGAACCCCGGCCAGAAGCAGGAGATGTGGCACGCGCTGGTCCATCCCGAGGACTCCGAGAAGGTGGCCGCGCTTTCGGCGGCGGGGCGGCGGCGCCGTACGCCTCGAATAAGCCGGAAGTTTGCCAGCACATGACCTTTGACCGGCCCGCGGTAAAATCACGTCCGAACGGGTCGGTCGTGGCCAATAGGGAAACCACGTTTGCTGTCAAGCGTCGGAAAATGAGCTCGCGGGCGAAGTTTTGAGAAACGTAACTGCTGCTTTTCTTCGATATCGCTCTTCTGCAAAGCACCAGTGGTCAGGGGTGTCGTTACCTCCTGCTTTTTCACAGAAGAACGACGGGAGTGCCCGTTTTTTTTGTTGTTTTTTTTGTACAAAAAACAAGTATTTTAATGCTCTTTCAATGTCGACGTTAAATTTCGTTTTGCAGCTTGAAGTTTAAAATCCAGGTCTAAGCTGCTATTCTTCTATAGGTCGAAGTTTAATCACTCCCAGTGAGTACAAACTATCTGCTTCGAAAGTTTAATGGTCAACAATTTTGCTCGGAGTTCTAAATTCGTGACTCCGGCTCCTTTGGTCTTCGACTCACGACCGCCAGTGGTCGTGTAGCACGTTACCCGCTCGACAGACGAAGACATCTCGTTGTTTTTGCCCGTTCGTGCGTTTCCGTGTTCTGGCGTCAGAACTCGCTAATTTTTTAGCTTGCCCTCAGCGCTCCCCAAGTCCCAGTGTTTGTTGTGTGAGCGTCGGTAAACGCGAGTGCAAAGTTCGCGCAGTGCATTTGCCGCATCATGAACAATAGATCGTGGCTTCTCTGCTCGAAGCGCCCCGCCAGGTGCGCGCGATGTGTTGGAGGAGGGGCGCTGCCTGTCAGTTACGCCCGTCCGGTTCGACACACTTGACTGACATACGGATGCAGGGTCGGATCCAAGGGGAGGGGGCGATTGAGGCGATCGTCCCCCTAAATCTTTCGAAAGTAACTTTATTCACCATATTTTTTTACAATTCGTAAAACAGGATTCGCACTAAAAGGCCATTCTGCCGTCCACTGTTTTGTCACAGCAGTTTTATGAAGTGTACTTCATCTCTCTTACAGTAGCGAAGCCATTATGAAACTTTTGCCAAATAACACTGAAATCTCCCCCCTAACCTTACTTGCTGGACCCGCCCCCTGTTCGAATGTGACTTGAATCGCGACTGCAATCATCAATCACGTAAACAACTGACATTTTCTCTTAATTTATTTCTGAGCGGCCTCAGTAGCGTCGCGTTATATTGATATTGTGAAGATATTTCGTGTAGCGAGTGGTTTGGCGCGAGTCAAACCGCGTGCTGCTCTATATGACGTCACAGTGTATTCGCGCGCAGCGTACTTCGATTGCGCGCGCAATTTTCTTCACGTCCTTTCGGTCTCCCGCTTTCCTATGCGAGCGCCACGACGATCGCAAATCAGTGCAATTTTTGTGCGATGATGATGATGATGACCTTTGACCTCGTCGCTACGCCCGACCAACATTCCCGCAACCCGTCCTGTGCAGAACGCAACCGAGTTCCGGCCTTTTCCCCTCTTAACATATTGTTTCTATGTCGCGAG
>JGI24159J19872_10004757_pt1 | contig 17394 bp, 10 predicted proteins | sample Ectturendosymbi4_FD_19872 | JGI IMG/M metagenome (IMG submission 19872) | reverse complement strand
CCCCCCCCCCCCGTACACCACATTTTGTTGCTTCACGAGCTGCTTCTGATTTTGATTTACTGCCTTGCACTTGGGGCTGTTTTGTGTTTTGCGAACATTTCAAGTTTATTCTTAGCCGTAAAGAACAATCTTGCATGTGGTTCCCTGATCAGTTTGTTTGCCTGAACACCGTCGCAGAACGAGTATCTACGACGGCCTGGCATGAAAGGTTTTTGAATTGATTGTATTCCCCGACTGCACGCAAGTTGCCCAGGCGGTATTTGCGATGACTTCGCTATTCGCAGCACCCGCGTTTTACTTTTGTTACGTAACACTGGTTCTTTATTTTCGTAACAACAGTTCTTTTGTTTCGTTACACCGGTTCTTTCGCGACAGAACTGCGTCAACCTTCAAACGGAAGTTGAGAAGCTTGAGGCTGAAGTCGAGACTCAGAAGCGATTGATCGCCAGTGTTGAAAATGAAAAAACGGAGGTTTGTGGTTCGACTCACGGCAGGTTTTGTCAGAGCTGTTTATCATTTACTATTGCTTTTACGTCACGATGATCACCGAAAGAAAGAAATGCTTCGACATTTGCTCGTACACTTTTCGGTTTCGTCTCTAAAGTTCCGTACATCCGTTGGTGGACTCGCCTTCAGCAATAAAGTAAACACGTACATACGTGTTTAAGACTGCCAAGGTCTTACAATGCAGGCTTCAAGCATGGCTATCACTGAGTTTCTCTGATTGACTTTCTTTTTGTGAAACAGCTCTCCAAGCAAACTGAAACGCTTCAGGCCAAGATTAAGAAGATGGAAACGAGGTAGGCCTGGCACAGCGTGTGTGACTGAGTGAGGCATGCAAGACGACACGACCCCAGTGCGTGTTGTAATTTCTCGCGCGTGAATGCTTCCGGTTCGAATCACATCAACGTCATCGTCAACGCTGAAAGATTGCGCGTCTTTGACGTATTTCTCGTGACGTAGAGTTGGTTTGTTTTTCACTTTTTGGAGATGTTTTCATTAAATCAACTTTTTTCTTTCGCTGTAGTGTTGTTAACTTTTATTGCGTGGTTTTTCCTAGCAGAAACAAGGTATAACAAATGAAAATTTTGCGTAATGTGGATTGAAACAAAACGCAGGTCTATTTCAACGTGCGTCTGCTTTTTTCGGTCATTGACCGGATTTTTTTCAAAATATCAGAAACAAATTAAGTCAATTTGGTCATAATGCTTTTTAGTCATAAAAAATATATCGGAAAACGAAAAAATGACAGACGTTTTTAAGCTGTTTCAGGCAAATGACCAAAATGTCTCATCGAAAAAGAAAAGCCTAGGTGCATTGGTGGGATTCAAATTTTTTAAGAACAGGTCCTCTCACTCCAGAACTCACTAACAACAGGTTCTCTCATTATCACAGTCTCCACAGGCAAACCATGCTGGTGGGCCCGATATAAATGCAAAGGTAGATGTTTAGGTTGCCAACTGGTAGAGTCTAGCAAAAGAAATTATTTGTTTTAGTTATTTTCCCAATTTTTAGTCTTGTTTTTCACTATTAAAAGTTAGTAGCTGGTTTATGAGAGGTTTGTCAAAATAAGTTATAACTAAAAGGTGTTCACGGGGAAAAATTGAGAACCCCCAAACTTGAGCCAATAACCGGTTACCGGGATTAAAGAAGTTCCAAGAATAGGTAATTGCCAACCGGTCAAATCCCATTACTGCCTAGGTGTGTGTTATAACGCGTGCCATTAACCGGAATTATTTCTTTCAGCGACGTCAGCCTCGACCAAAGGTAGTATACGTGCATGGCACGCCCGGTCTTGCACGCGCCGCATGTCGTCTGTGACCGAACCTTGTGTTGCCTTCCGCATGCATGACGCCAACGTCTACTTTATTATTGCGAAGTTCCTGTTAATTTTGCCCGACTGCCAGCTTGCGCATTCGCAGCAGTCAGCATGCGGGCGTCCGATTAGTTCTCTTCTCGTCTTGTATATTGGTACCTGGCCTTATGCGACGCACCCTTTACGTTGTCACGCGCGTAATATTCTGCCTGAACCCTGTGAGGCGTTGTGAGGAAACGCTCACGCCATTCTTTACTGTGCCGTGGCTACTTGCTATGAATTTGATTTATTTTGAAATGAATAAATTTTGTTTTTGTTGAATGTGATCTTCCCGCTCCCCGATATGATTGCTTCTGCGTGCACGTGAAAAAACCGCCTTATCCATTCGTCAAAACTAAACACAGGAATAAGGTCAGGTCTGGGTTCAGGTGGTGAGCAAAGTAGCAGTTTTTGAGAAAATCATTTGTCCACATTCAAATATTGCGTTTAATTTGCGAAGCAAGTGAAATGGTATAACCCTTGATTGTGAATGTGATGTCTTCATGGTTATCGGTTTTTGTGGTGAATAAACTATCCTGATTTTTGTCATTCCAATATGGGTGAAAGCTCCGCAGTCTCGCATGCTTGGCGAACTTTTTTATTTGCGAAATGTTTCTTTTATAGAAACCGTCAGATTTTATTCCGTTGAGGAGTAAATCAGAAAAGTCTGTGTTTTCTGCGACTTGCTCGCGCGTCGAATACGTTCGAATGCCAACGACCAACCAACGAATCGTTTAAATTCAATCTTTATTTTGTGCTTTATGATTAATGTAATGTGATCGAAATAAAACTTCCGCCATTGATTTGGCGTCGAAGCGAAACCAGACTTAGTCGATTCGTTGGCACGCGCGAGAACTTTTTCACGAGTTCCTTGCTACTCAGAGAGAACGTGCTGAAAAACGAGTTCGCTCACGAACGCGACTCGCTGCAGCGATCGCTCGACATCACCACCGCCCTCCTCCAGGAAAAGAACAAAGACATGGAAGCGTCGAAAAACGAGGTGAGTGAAATAAAAAGTTTCTTACCCTGCCTGGCCATGAAATGCAGATATTGCGGTGTGGTTCTCCGAGCTTTGCAGACAACGTTAAAAGGCGTATTATTTCAAATCTGTGGACTGTGTGTACTTGAAATCGCCTTGAGCGTTTCGTTTTCCCTGCACGACTTCGCACCAAGCGTTCGCGCGTTCCTGTTTCGCGTTCTCTGGGAGGATTACAACAGTGTGCCTAAATACCCTGAGCTTTTCCCTTGCTCACGCGGCCAGTGTTCTTCTAAGAAATTTTTACAAGGGGCAAATTTTTGTTTCAGTGCGCATGCGATTGCGCAACCATGCATAAACGCACAACCAGTGAAGCGTTGAAAGGCCTGTGCGATACATACGCGATATTAAACATGGAATGTTTCAAGTGCGCGAGAGTGAAGTTTCACTGCGCAAATGTTTGGTTGTGGTCATGCGCAGTTGCGCTCCTTAGAGGAAACACTGGTCACGACGCGAAACATCGACGACATCGCAGGCAAACGACGCGCTGACCTCCTCTGCCACGACCTCGGTCGCTGTTTCAGATTGTCTACTTGAAGGGAGAGTTCGCATTGAAGCAAGGCTTGCAGGAGCAGGTCGCGCAACTCGAGCAAGAACGCGACCGTCTTCGCGAAGAGAACGAACGCTTGCTCGACCAGGTCAGGTCGGGTACCGCTTCGGGGACTTCCCCTGCTCTTCACGGACCCGCAGGTTGGTGGCAAAATATCGACCCGGAATAAGCGCTTATGATTTTCCGTATATTGCAGTTCACAAAGTCAGTAGTTTGTCACTGTGCTTAAGATAACGTCTGTCGCAGGAAAGGCTGTTCTTTTCTTGATGTGGTTTTTCCTTCGAAGTTATGTCAAGTATTGACGTGACGGTTAAAATACTACTTTTGCGCTTCATGTTTCTTCTTTCGGTCCCAAATTCGTGGAAGTTTTTGTTCAAAATCGAACGTTCGATTCACTCATGACGTCCTGCTCCGTCGTTGCTTTCTCAAAAATCGATCTCGCTCATCCCGTCCGCTAGGTGACTCCATTGAGAACGGCGGTCAAACCGAGTTCCTGAACAAAGTCATTGTCAACCAACAACACACGATCGAAGCGCTCAACGCGAAGATCAAGGAACTGGAAAACCTGGCCATCAACGGAGACACGGTTTCAGATGATATGGACGAGTAAGAAGATATAATTCAGTGCTATGGATGTTGTTAACTTTGTGAAGATCTCTTCGTAGCGCGAAGCTCCAGTCTTGCGTGTGAGGGAAAGGTTAAGAGTTGACGTCTGTGGATCGAGGTTTAATCACAACCAGCGCCAGATTATATTGTGCCTTGGACGTTGAATAAAACGAACATTCCACGTTGCTACGGTAGCAAAACACATTTTTTGCCTGAGGCACTAGCGTTCCATGCAAAACAGAACTTTCGTGCGTGTGTATTCTGCTGCCGATTTGCGTTCCAAATAAGCTTCGCTGCAGCAAACACTCAGGGGCCAATGGTTTCTGTCGAGCTGCTGCGAAATTATCGCAGGCGAACAAAGAAACTCACCGAAACCTTTTGTCAGGTCTGTGAAAGGTGGCGCTGGTGTCCGAGTTGCTTTCGAAAAAACAGCGCAGGCCACGGGCGTCCCGTGGATTTTTTCAAAGGGGGGGATAAAATGGGATTTTTCTAGGGGTGGCTAAAAGGCTATCGCAGGGGGGCAACAGTGGTGATATTTCATCGTACCGACTCCGTATAAGAACATTTCTCTACTAAAATGTTAACAACGAAATGTCACATTTCAAAACCCAAGGGGACCTTGACCCCCCTGCTGCCTACCGACACCCATGACGCAGGCCTCTGATTACAAGAACAAGACAAGGCGACCACTTGCCGATTAAGTTAGAGGGCTCCTCCTTCAAACAAAAGATCGACTCACAAGCTCTGCCCCCTTGTGCTCGCAGACAGGAGAGGCGGGAACTGGCCCCGCGTCTCTTCTGCGACATCTGCGATATTTTCGACGCCCACGACACAGAGGATTGCCCGACGCAGTCCATGCTGGAGGCCGAGGCCGCCGGCCACGGCGCCGATCACAAATACGAGAGAGGCGAGAGTCGACCTTACTGCGAGGACTGCGAAGGTACGGATTAAGACAAGCGGTAGAACGTGACGTTTGACACGTAGCGTTCAGTAATTGGCTGCGGCTTAGCGTGACTTTTTCATGACGTGTGTTGCGTCACAATGCCGAAAACCACGCCGTGGTGGTTTACGCTATAGTTCTGATCTTTGATTGACTTTAAGTAACAGGTTTGACTTATGTAACAACAGTCTTTGCGGCCAGGCTTACATCAGGCGTGGAGCTTTTTAGTATAAACCTGACTTGAATCGTGATGTTGCTTTTTCTAAAAGAATCAGTCAAAAATAATCCAAGCGTTTGTTTGTTGAGAATTCATTATCAGAAAATCCAGCCTTTTGTTTGTTTTGCAGAACGCTTCCAGTGTGTGCATGCTTGTTATTAGCGTGACCTAGCTTGTGTGGTGAATGCGTATTTCATGTTTGTTTGCGCGTGCATTTCTTGGTGCGGTCAGTCAGTACGCGTGTGCGTGCTCGTGTGTCGATGCGTGACAAAGGCGCAGTAGTCCGTTTGCTGAAAATCTCGGGCGTGGTGTCATTAGCTGAGCTCTCGTGCAATCTCACTGAGTGTGCCTTTGTTGCTGGGCTGGAGTGAAGCAATTCGTTTTGCTTGCGCTAAATCTTGTGCAATCATGTTCAGGTTATTTTTTTCTTCTTTTTGTTTTTTTCCCTGTTCAAGTTTGTATTTTTTGCAAGAACTCTTTTTAAATGGTGGTCGTAAAGATGGTGGTCGTACTGCGTTGTTTCCTAGATACAGTTCTCTGAATCCTCCAAAAAAATGCGTTTTTTTGTACCCCCCCCCCCGATTTTGCTATCACGTTTTTTGTTCTTGTAACGTAGTCAGCTGAGCTGAAAACTGGGTCTCGACTAAAGAAAGTAGTAGGGTTTTAGTTCCCCCGGAGTTGCAGCAACCCTCGGATCAATCCGTCCGGCGAACGTAGTGCTTACTATTGTGGAACCGATGTGTATTTATTCGAACCGACATTTGTAAGTACTCCCCACAATGGGGGTGAGGAGGAAATTGATCGGGGAAATTTTGATAGTTAATCGATTTCACGTAAAATTACGCATTCTCGGTCCTGAAATCTTTTTCAAATAGGAAGAATCGACATAAACCAGTAATCTTACCCGCAGCAAAAAGCCATCCAACACAGGCAATAAAGGTTTTTGCCTTCTTGTTGTTTCCCCCTATGCAAATATTGTCACAATTATTTTGCTCTCACCGAGCCATTGTTCGAGTGCACTACTGATCATGTCGTGAGGTCTGTACTCATTGACCCAGTACTGCATCTCGTCTGACTGTGATGTCTAACATCCCACTGCAGATCATGGTTGATGTAATTAAACCATACCCAAAATACACCCGTTGTGTTTTAAAAATCCCACTAAAAAAAAAACATTAAAACCCACCAATAAACCCACTCTTTCCTTTTCCTTTGAAAAATCTACTATAGAGTAAAAGTAAAATAAGCAGCACATTTGCACAGTTAACTGTAAATTCTTTTTTTAGTCAAACAGAACGAACAGCAACGAAATTTGAAAGACTTGAGCAACAGAAAAATAATTTGAACAGTTTGAATAAATTATTATGGTTGTCTTCTTCGGCTTTGTAAAATCGGTATACATTAACCAATTTTTTTGCCTTCTCTGCATCCAAACTCTTTCTGATGTTTGAACATACCAAATCATAAGTCAAAAAAATACTCTGTATAGATGCTGAACTACCAGGCATGCACATACACTTGATGTGAAATTGCAGAGGTTGTGTGAGAGTCGCTTTTCTCTGTTTGCTGTGCGCATGCTTGCCAAGCCTTACCACTTTGGAGTGAATTGACCAACAACACTTTGCGAAAACAAAGATGGGGCACATTTTTTACCCTCAATTTTGAATGCCATAATAGGTATAACAAGCTATTATTGTGTAATTCTGAAAATGGTGATATTGCATGATGCAATAAAACCAATACAGAATGGGGTTTGTCTGTTCTTAAAAAAAGAACAAAAACCTCTTTCTTTTTGAAAAAACGAAAAAAAACGTTTTTTTGCAAATACCCAAAAATAAACAGGTGAGTTGTTTTTTTAAAACAAGCGAGTTTTTCTCAACCCCACTGCCGGCTGTACGGCTGCATTTGTGATAAAGCCTGTCGTGGCACTGGGATAAGGTCACCGGTACTGTCAATCGAAACGGTATAGCTGAGGCAATGGTGTGAAACACAATTGGCATGAAAAAGGCAAGACGATTAGATATAGCAAGAAACTGGAATCTAATTGCGATTGGGAAGAATTGTGAACTGAGTGTTCTTGCTTGCTTTTTCTCTTAACTCGACTAAAACCATTGTTTTTGTGCAGTGTTTGGACATTCGACCGAAGAATGTCCNGAGGACTCAATGTACTGACCACTGTCGCCGGCCAATGCTTGTTTGCAAGATCTTTCCATTCGGCAGTTGGATTCTAACTTGGCTGCGTCGCCTGGTTTGCCTTGCATTGTTTCGTAACGATTGGCATTTGTGACGTATTCCATGCGAAGCCTTTTTCTGCGCAACGATGCGTGACGCGCTTCCTCGTATATGTTACAATCATCATCTTTCGGTCTGATTCGCGATCCTGGTTCAAGTTGGTGCGGTGTTTTGCGGCGCATTATTGCTTTTGTGACGTAGCAATCGGTACGTGTCAGTGAACAATCGCAGCGAGTGTGTTCCGTTTGAACAAGGTCAAGGCTTGTCGCATACGGTAACGTGTCGAGCAAATTGTATTCTATCCACGGCATTGAGTATAATATGACGAAGACGCCGACGCAGAGTCACTTCAACTGGACTGAAGAGAACGGTCGTTTTTCTTGCTCCCGTGTGCCACCTGCTGGTTGATCCACAAATTTTTCAGTGTTAACCACTTGGGGTCGCACTTCTTGCGTTTGTTTTTCACGTCTCGTGGTTCTTTGTTTCTTTTTCGTTAAGTTTAGAAAAAGTTGCCGTCTCATCATCGATGCTGATCATCGGTCGTGAGCGTCAGAACTTGGCACTGATTTTCTATCTTCTTTAGGCGGTGAACGTGCCATTGTTGTGTCAGGGCCATGGGCCCCGGAAAGATCTTTTTTCCAATAGCGGATTTTTTTCTTGGAGGATGGCCAAAGGTTTTTTTCAGGGGGAGCCAACAGTGCTAAAGTTTTCTTTTACCAAGTGAAAACTAACAGAAAGACATTTTACTACCATGGGTTTATCGAAAATTATCAAATTTCAAAATGCAGGGGGTCCCAAGATCCCCTCCCCCGTTGCAGTGCCCATGATAAGGGCGCGAGCGTGTGTTCTGGAAAAAATGAACTAGTCGTTTTGCGGCTGGTGCGTCGTCAGTGCCAGCTCAGCTGCTGCAGTCGGTTCAGTTTCAAGCAGCTACAACGGCCAGTTTGATCTCGGAAGAAGGGGGGTGTAATATTAACCACGGCGGAAACTACGATATTGCAAGCTCTGCTCAAAACTTGCTTCCGCCGCTCCTTTCGCTGCCACCTCCGTGCTTTACGATCTTTATCAGCAGTTTCTGGACGCCAGGCGCTCATTCTTTGCACCCTGCGATTGTAGCTTCGCGCTATCACGTACTCCTCAGAAAAGCTTATTCTTGAATGCCTGGGCTTCGCTATAGTCGCCGCCAAAACGCCTCCCCCCTGTTATGTTTTCCGTGTGCTTCGCTGGTGATCGTTCCTGCGGCGTCAAAGGCGTTTTGGTGAAGGTCACGTGTGTGGGTTACTGGTTGCCATGACGCTGTTGTAGAGTATCAGAGATAAGAGGAGGATGAGAGGATATCCGTTGTATCAAATATCGACGCGGACCTCTCTGGACCGGACGGGACGAAAACTAACCCGGATTGAGGAATTTCTGATCATTTCCTAACCTCCAAATTGCAAAAACTCACGTTTTCGTATCCGGTTGCGCGCTGTATTATTTTCACGAGGCTTTCTTTCTGAAGAAATCAGCAAAATAATTACACAAATCTAGCACCGGTTGTAAGTTTTGCTACGCTGATACTTAAAAGAAATCTACTTTTGTCCCCTTGTGTCGGTTTCCCCCTCCACGCAGTGCTTGAAATGTGCTGCGTCTCGACTCGAACCCATCCCAGGCCCAAGTCCGCAAATAATCTTCCTGTCGCGAAGCAGGCGAGCGCTTTTTTGTCATTTTCTCAGATCTTCTTTATTTGTTCGTTTCAATCGCGTATCTGCTCTTGTTGAATAATTGTTTACAAATAAATTTTTGTGAGCTACCATGCAGATCACTGCTACTCACTAGAGTTGCGTAGGTTGCAGTAAGTATGTCGGAGACAGATAATTTAAAGTAGTTCTACAACGACATGCTGTTGCCGTCTTGAACTAGAAGATTTTCAGCAGAAAAACATTTTCCCATTGTCAGAATTTTCAAAGCTACAGTTTTATGGGAGAAATTGTCCATCAGAGGAGTTCGAAGCGGTTGCGAACGCGACATAGTTTTGAAGCATGGAGAGAACGTCTTCAATAGGGGGCTTTAGGGATTTTGATTTAGTGCAAGGGGGGTTGGCATTATGAAAATTCGATAAAAGCCTACTGACTTATAGTGTTCCAAATTTCAACCGGGAGGGATGGATCTGAGCATTAGGTAAATTTCGTCAACTGAGGTGGTACTTTTGCCATATGATGGTTTGTACTGTAGCAAAGGTATATTTTTTCAATAAATTAAGCACAAATGCCAAGTACCACAGTGTATTATGATTTGCATGCGTTTTATTAACTTCATAGGTTTTTTATCCCTTCTTTGATCGAGGCGTTCATCGGTTGCATTCCGCCACGGTAAGCGTGATGCGGTACTTGCGTTCAGCATTTTATTTTGGGCATTTTCTAGAAAAGGGATCTAGGTTTGTAACTATGCTGGGACTTCACCGCTTTTCTGTGCTGTGCAATTTGCAAAACCTTTTTTTGTCACTCAACACCAATTGCGTGCATTCATCACTGAGAGAAAAAAGTAAAAATATTGTTTACGATTAATTTTATTTGTGGAGGGGCAAACGAGAGAGAAAAGTTTGAGAAACCAAGCTTCGAATAAAATCTGTTTCGTTTTCGGTTTGGCAAGCAAATTCACACAAGCGCTTTTGACTTGTCGTTAAGATCATTTTCGTTCATCTTCAATTTAATTTTTCGCACTGGCAAAATTTAACTGAAACCTTTTTGTCACTGGCGAAGTTCAAAAGGTTTCCAACGTAAAATTTTCCACGTCACAATAACTGACGCAATCCACGTCACCATGCGACGTTTTCAGGGTCTTTCGTTCACAAACAATCCCACGTCAGTTTGCCGATGTGAGCTGCGTCGAGTTAATGCTAGCAGATGTATTTCGTACTGTGCGACGGCTTGGCGAACATTGCACAGGCGTACGAAGCGGGGGGAGGAAATTGCCCACCCAGAGTTGGGCAGGATTCGCAAAAATTCAGGCAAAAGTGCCTGCTATGTTTGGGTAATTTGCTTGAGCAGAATCATCGCCTTGCAAAACTTTCCTATTGAAGATTGTATTTCAGTGGCGTGAAGATTCGGGCAAATCGAAAATTTTCCCACAAAGCCAAAGGTCTCCGTACGCCTACGGATCATTGCCTCGGAAATTTTTGCTGTTGTAGTTTGTCACATGCTCAACCGGCACCCATGGACAAGTGTTTTCGGGAAGAACGNCTCCCTGCGTTTTTGGTAAGACAATGTTGTCTCTCTATCTTTTGAAAGGGTGGCCATATTTTCCATTAGTCCAGGGTGGTCCAAGACTGCGAGCATGAAGGGCCGCATTACGGTTTGAGGAAAAATTGGCGGGCCGCAAAGAGAGGAACTCCACTGAAATTGAAAGACTCGTTTGCTGTTCTAATAGACCTACTTTTGCTGCACGCCCAACGCAATTTTTGATTCTAGGGTACATTTTAAGTTTTCTGTTTGTTTGTTTGCGACTTGAAACAGAGATTTTCTGCTAGGAAAACGATGCACAACACACCAACAAAATGACAAAATAATTTTTCTTGGTTTTGGTCAATAAGTCAATGTCCGCTGTGGTTTCATCAGTCATTCTATTTCGTGTGTCGCTTTTCAATCGCTTCATAAATGAGAAAGCCCTTTCGCAACTTACGAATATGGGGAGCACATTTTCAGTGCAATGTCTCCTAAGCGGGGGCAATTGCCCAGTTGCCCCCTGGCTTCGGGCTTGTTACCCTTCAATTATTTCAAAATTGCTTCCCTAGCATTTCCGTGGTAATTCCCGGATGTTTTCTCGTGTTTGGTCCTGTAATGCCTCTTTAAATAAAAACTCATTTCTTTTGGAATGGATATTATTTGCAACCTTAGAAGACACTGTGGTTTGCCATTGTTATTGGTGAAGAAATGCCTTTCCTCCCAGTTAGAATTGAACTTTCTGTTTTCCTTTGACACTTCTCTTTTGACACTCATTGTTTTTAGTTGCTATACTTGACTAAAAATTATATCATTGTTTTCACAATGCATTTAATCTAACTCGAAAATTAATTACAGACTCTATGGCAGTGGTTCCCAAACTTCTTGTAGCGCGAGCCAAATCTGAGGTTAGCCCTGCTCAGGTAACCTCTAAACACAAACACTATTGTTGTCCTTGCCCAAAATGGGCAGATTTAGTTTGTTCGCTTGTACTGGAGTAACTGACAGGTTTAGACACGCGCGCAGGTTTTTTTACAAGTTAGCAAGTCTTCTGAAGCTCATCCGATCAGAAAAAAAACAACGTGTTGATTTTGGAAAAATTTTTATATGATGAAAAACAAAAGCAATTTTCCAAACAAAAATGTGGGAAGTGCTCTTAGCAAATGAACGAAAAAGTAAAGAAAAATCAAAAAATTTCGCCCGTAGACGTCATTGGTGGTCAGTTCAAGGTTTAAACAGAACCTCATTTCAAGCTTGTGGTTTTATCTGCAATAAAAGTAAATTAGGTTGAGACGTGAAATTTTTCTATTTTCATTGCAATTTTCAGCCACATTAATCAACCTTCCCCAAAACGGGCAAATGCTTTACGACAATTGTTGGGCAATCAGATTGATCGCGGCACTGCTATTGACTTTCATGTCTCACATACGGCTAGTCCCGTCGCCCACCAAATCCCCCCAAATTGAAATATGAAAACTATGCATGTGTGGAGTTTTGCCAATTTTTACATTGTCAAGGCATCAACAGGGAAACAAAAAACTCGCTCTAACCATAACGTAGGGTGATTTTCACCCGAACTTACACTAACCATAATTTGGGGTAATTTTCACCCCGAACTCACACTAACCATAACGTCGGGTGATTTTCACCTAGGGACTACGTGGCCACCACTCCTGCCTTGGTAGAAATCTCCCGAGGTTAGTATTCCAGGGGTGTGAGTAATCGTTGCAGAAAACTTGAAAGTGATCAATGCAGACAAGTGCTCCCCATCGTTGGCAGNTGGCACGTGAACCTCGTTTTGTTCTGTTTTGATGGTGGACAGGTTCCACAGCGCTGTCTGATCTCAAAATTCATTTCCTCAATAAAATGGTTTGGCCTTTTACCGCAAGTGCACGCACCACAAGAGCAAGCCCTTTTTGGTTAAGTCAAAGTTCTAGAAACTTCAATTCGGAACAGAGAAGCACAAGATTCATCATACTCGATAAAATGCTATAACCTTTCACCACAACTGCACACACAACAAGGTGCATGCCCTTTCTGGCTCCAATTTCTATCCTCTGACAGAGAAGGCGTCACACACTCTCCTTCCTGTTTCTCAATAAAAACCACGAGTTGAGCAGGAGCCATTCGCGCCAAATTGATCTGCGTCGTCAGTGCTTGCACTCGTGTGACCCACTCCCATGCTGACTTCGGTCAAAAGGTGCTGGGGTGGCTTACCAGTGAACCTACATGCACTAACTGCTTTTGCCCAAATTGGTCAAGGTTACCTTAGATGGGATCTTTGTGTAGGAATTTTGTTACAGCTCAGGTAACCATGGGTGAATTTGGGCAAATTTTTGTTCCCCATCGAAAACTACGAAACTTGTGCAGATTTCGATAGGACTGCCCGAAAGAGCGTCTGAACAAATGCAACTACTGAAAGAACCCGCTTTCTACGTGAACGTTAACTAATTTTTTGTTTAAGTAGAAGAACCGTTTGCCCAAATTGGGCAGAGGTACCTGAGCAGGGTTAATGAACATTTCACGACCCAAGCCTGAAACATCTGATTTTACGTGCTCAGGAAGCGGAAATGTTTCCAACTACTCTGCTACTACATAGTTGAACTTTCATACTATCAACGCTGATACTCCACTGACCTATTTACTGAACTATTCAGCTCCAAAATACTTCCGTGATCAACAAATCTTAACTTAGCAGCTAGTAGCTGCGCTGCCATTAAAGCTCTTGGAAAACAATTATGATGCAATAATCCTGTTGTAATAAGACGAGGCCAAATGAAATGCGTATGATGCAATAATTCAGTTTATGACGGAATCGAAAGAAATTGAAAAATGGAAAGAAGTTCATTTTGACAGGTTTGAATCACCTTGGCGCGACCCATTTTTTGACCCTTCGCGATCCATGTTTGGGTTGCGACCCATACTTTGGGAACCGCTGCTCTATGGCTTGCAACAAAGATCAAAATAAACGCATGCTTTGGGGTCACGGAGTACTGTAGCGTTAGCCTAGCCCAGGGGTTAGCTATTGTAACGTCATAAATTGAAAATAGGATATTGCTACCACCAAATAGTTACATATTGACCTGTACTTCAATGATGTGTTACTGCGAAATGCAAGGGCTGTGTGGCTAATGCAATGTAATTATGACTTTGTGTAATATACGGCACACAGAAGCGTTCGTGGACCGCACAAAAACTGTCTGCGGGCCGCATGCGGCCCGCGTGCCAGTGTTTGGACCACGCTGTACTAGTCGATTGTAACACAGAGTTACCTAGGTTTGGTTACAATTTTTGTAAAAATTTATTCAGTAAAAATTTTCACTTATTAAGCCAAAAATGATATATTAGTTATTCAATAGACCTTATCCCAATTTTTTTGCGCTGCACTATTGCCTACATACCTGGTTAATGTTTAAAATGCAATTAGTTTTTTAACCGAAAACAAAAGAAAGCGCAGGGTTCAAAATAACGTTTACGTGAATATCGCGAATTTGAGTCTGCACCCGAATTTTATTTTCTTCACTTGTCAGAGTGACTTCGCTGTGTTCTGGGTTATGCAGTCATTGCCAATCGAAGAATTGTATGCATCTTGGTTTCACAGAATATTCGAGCTACTGTGAGTTTTCAAATTTTTCCATATCAAACTGATGCATTCCAGCTTTCGCATCAAGCTGTTTTGAGGTGCCGACATAATGACGGTAACACATTCGTGACGTCAGGTGCATATTTTTCAATGCTGTCAAATAAGCAGCATTTGCAGAGAAGTTGAAAATGTTTCAGGAGTTTTTAGAGGAAACAGTGAGCACAAAAATGCTGTACATGATGTCTGCAATGTCCTTGAAGTTAAATAATATCTACTGATGTGAATTGGCAAATTTTATGCACAAACTACATCGCGGTGCGTTAAAGAAATCTATCACATTTTTTCTCAGTGTTTCATATGTTAATTCTTGCCCAGCCAGATTTGTTAACAACCAAATTTTTTGATGAAATGGTCATCATTCAGAGGGCTGCCCCCTGCAAAGAAACAGAACGATCTGAAAGCTTCCCTACGACACCTTCTGTAAACTGCTGAAATATTCTCTCTTTTGGCACAATGAATAAGTTTGGTAAATTTAACCATGGTTTTATGTGCCTCTTTGTTTCTACATTTATCGTCTCAATGAATATGATGGTTTCATCTTCTTTTTGTATTTTTAATCAGCCAACCACCTGTTCCATGTTTTCACTGTCATGTGTTTACGCATTGTAACACTGTATTTGATTTAACCAAGTTTTAGGCCGGCATCTTGACTTGTTAACTTCAGAGTTTTTTCTACGTTCCAGTCACGAATATGTTCTAGAAGTGTTTACTAACTATCGCTGTGCTGTATCCAGTGGCGTAACCAGGCCAATTTTTTTTTTGGGAAAAATCTTTTGAATTTCATCAAGCAACAGCAACTTGTTTGGGACACATCCACCCAAAGCACAAAATGACAAAAAATGCTAGAATTTTGAGGGGTACATGCCGCCCTGGCTGCAGTGGCCGAGACAGACCAAACATTTGGGGAGGGGGGCAAAAATTTGGGGGAAATGTTTCATTTTAGGCGAACAACAGTATTTTGTTTAGGGTATCGTCTATCAAAGCACAAAATGACTAGATATGCTAAACATTTAGGGGACATGACCCCCCCTCGTTCCGCCTATGTATGCCTACGCCTATGGCTGTATCGTAGCAAACAAACTACCACCTCTCTTCGGAAGCTGAAAAATAGCGTTGAACGGATTATACTTTTCGAAACGTTTTTCCTGCAGGCGGTGTGTTTCAGACAGCGTTTCCGATAGCGAGCGTAAATCAAACCTTGATTCCACGGGGTAGCGACTTTACGGACATCGAAGGTACAGCCGAATTTGCCTAATTCGTCAACTCAAGGGGATGTAATGGTAAACGTACCATCACATGCGGAAATCTCCAGAGAAATGGTGCTATGGCGTATGCAAGGGAATCACCTGATAAAGAGAAATGCACCACAAATAAATATCGAAGCTAGCTGAAAAGTATATAATACCGGGCAGACGTAAGCAGCATAGAGTGATAATGGCATGTGATCTCTGTTGCTGCTCTATTGCTGAAGGCTTTCCCCGTGTATCGCTTGCCACTACGCAAAAGAGATTACGAAAAAGTGACGAATTAGGCGAATTGACCAATTACGCAAAGAGGTGAAAACTCTATCATAGACGCTCGCATACTTCATCATAGTAAATTGTATGCATTTATAGTGCTCTTATTTGCAGTAAAATACAAATTTATGACGTTATGGTTGAATACAACAATTAATTCCTCTGCTCTATCTGGACTCTCCATTTAATCAAGCACCTTTTCAATCTTCAATAAACTTTTCCGCGTTCTCTCAATGGGGAGTCGGGTCGCGCTTCGAACCTCGTGTGTAAATTCGACAAACAAATTGCGAGGTGCAACAATTCTCAGATAAAGAACCTTAATTTATTTGAATTCCCACACGTACTAGCTGCTTAGACATCAAAAGCCAAACTGCAAACGACGTATTAGCCGAACAAAACTCTTCTCAGGGATAGAAAGAGGTGACGAATTGAGGAAATTGACGAATTAGACAATGGCGAATTAGACGAACAGAAATGTACACAAAAGATAGGAATTCTGCCTGGACCGACAAAAAGTGATGAATTAAGCGAATTGACGAATCAGACGAGTTCTACTGTACAATCATTTGCCCACTGGACTCCTTTTACGCGAGCTCTACCAACAGCTGCCTCGCGGGTTTTCGTTTATCATGACGTAGTGTAGGGGAAGCCCAGGTGGCTTACCTATTGTGTGTTGAACGCCGGCGTGCTCGCGCTTTCGCGGCTGAGAGAAAAAAGAAACGGTCACACGCCATGGTGGGTGACTCGGATAGGAAAGCTTCATGCGTTGGTTATAGGCTCGAAATTTACTTCCCGTAGTCGGAGCTGGCGTAGTCGAGTGGTTACTTCACAATCACATACGAATTCGTATCTCTAGCGGGATGCAGCGCGGGTTCAAGCCCCGTGCGCTACACCACTGACGCTGTCCAGCTCTTTTGCTTAAAGATGATGAAACTGATTCTGAATCAGTGCGATGCAGTGAGTATAAACAGATCTGGACCTCTGTGGTGGGCAATTCAAATGTTAACGCCATTTGACTCTGCTTCAGAAGCGAACTAAAACTTGTACTTCTGTTCAGTCTCTCCTTTACTCGATTTTAGCATTCCTTTTTGACGAGGATTTAGTTGAATGCTAGAATGAAACAATTGCAATGAAATTTTCCGCACCTTTCACAATATGTTGTTTAAATTTGCATCCGTTTTTCCGATGAGAGCATAGATGGATCCAGGCGGGGGGCTAAGGGGGCTGAAGCCCCCTTACATTTTTTCAGATACGTTTTTTTATTGGTGGTTCCCGACAGAGAAACGGCCATTGGGGCGCTTTTTTGTATGGCCTTTAATAAACCATTTCTTGCATAGGGATAGGGACGGAAATATTAAATGCAAAGCTTATTTTGCTGAATTTGCACAGTCTGAATGTGTTTCTTTCACTATAACTGAAACTTCTGATCAACAAGTTTTTTAAAAATTAAATAATATGGTCCCAATGTTATAGAAAAAACAATATGGTCCCAGTGTTATACAAATACGTGTTTACATAAAGCATTTACAATACATATATGTTATATAAACCGCACGTAGACAGGCGTAGCCGTGGGGCCATGGCCCCTCCAAATTTTT
>JGI24159J19872_10004754_pt1 | contig 17400 bp, 14 predicted proteins | sample Ectturendosymbi4_FD_19872 | JGI IMG/M metagenome (IMG submission 19872) | reverse complement strand
CCCCCCATCGCCAAACAAAAAGATCGCAAAACTCCAACTCGTTCGCTGACGCCAAACGTTCGGGTTTTACGGTGAGGGCCGAAGTTGGCCCAACAGGCCCCTGAGTCGACACGCCGGTTTCACAAGAGCTTACGCAGCGGCAATCTGTACTTGGACTTAGCAGAGTTGGCGTCGGCCGACGGGGGGTAATTGACGCTTTTGCTGCAGACCAGGGTCGAGCCCAGACAAAGGGCGCTGGGCGCGTTGCCCGCGGCCGGCATCTGCAGCACCACGGTGGCCACGCCCGCCTGCAGGGATTCGGCGGGCTCGAAGGCGACCGGGCCCACGTTGACCGGGCAAGGGCGTTTGCGGTTCCGGCGGAAGACGGCGAAGCGTCCGGCCGTTCCGCGGGCCTTGGACGACGTGCCGGAAGTCTTGGCCAGCGCCGGAGAAGACACGGATCGCGACATGAAGGGGTCCGGGACCCCTAACTCCCCGCCGGCGCTCCTGTCTCGCTGGAATCGCACGAGCATGCTTTTGCGCGAGCTGCTCTTCGGAAACGACGCCCTTTTGGACGAGGAGCAGGTCGGCGAAGGAGAGCGATCGACCACTTCGTAGGCCATTTCGCCCGATTCGGTGGTGACGGTCAGGTAGGCTCCCGTGCTGTGTAGGAGTGGAACGCTGTGCTCGTGAGTGTCGGGCGGGCAATGTATGACCATGGTGTCCTTCTTTACTTGCCCGCTCGGCCAGCCGGGGCGCCTGAAAAGGGTGTCGGAGAAATGTGGATCAACGAGCTTTGCAGTCGGAGTAATTTCGCGTGACAGGCATGCGCAAAAGTCTAGCGCCTTGCGTGTGGGAGTGAGGACGTTACACAATGCAATAGAAATACAACGAGGAGCAGGTGAAAGGCCACAGCGATCAAGCGAAACGCTTACGTGGGAGAAAAAAGCATTGGCCAAAATCAGGCCTCACATCCGGCAGTGAGTTCAAGGCGCGGAATATTTAGGGAGTAATCTGGTCGTGAGGCTTGAAAAACGGTGGCAGATTTATAACAGTTTGAAGAACATGGAACAAATAAAGCGCAACGCAACGCTGTGTTGCACATTTCATTTTGATTTCATTTGGCGACGACTTTTGCGTCGTCTTGTAAATTTGGACCGTTGTTAAAGGAGTCAAAAACTGGGCATTTTGTTTCTCACGGATTTTCCTCTCTTTCACCCAAAAATTATCGCCGTGACCGTATTTGATGCATGGCATCCAAATCAACAAGTAACCGCAGCGAAAAATAAACATTCTCGTTACATTCTACTCAAAAAGTCCATCTCCACTTTGAGATCTCCATATCATCGAAAGTTCAAAGTTGGTCGTTGAAGTGTGCATTATTTAAAACACAAAACGTTAAACACCATGGAGTTGCTTCTTGCCGCGTTGATTTCACGCACGAGCAGATTTCAATCGGAAAATGTTTTGAAACACTGCGTCCAGTTTCATCAAATGGACCAATCACACTGGTCGGACTTACCTGCACAAATCGCCGGATTCCGCGTAGTCGTTCTCCGAAATCCGGCACGGATCAAGAGAAACAACGGCCCGACGGTCACTGGACGGCCGACGATGGGACGGAGTACAGGTGCTGGCTGGACGGATGTGACTGGAATGAGGGGGGAGGCGGTCCATGGGGTCGGTGCATTGGGGGGGACCGGGCGAGTTTCGCGTCGTGTGGCTGGAAACAAAGCAGCATGTTGCTGGTTTCGTTCCACTGACTGCTTCGTCACATCCGGTTCAAAACGACATGATTAAGTTGTTTTCGTTTCAAGATAGCCCAGGGCAGTGTTTGCCAATCTGGGTTGTCAAATACCCAGGGGTGACGTACAGCTGATGCGTTTGTTTTTCAACATATCATTAAAATAAAAAAATTCACTTTTAAAACGCTATCAGAGCTCACAGCAAATTGCGATGGGTTCGCCAGTGGGTGCCGCAAATCATATTTCTCTTCTGCAGGACGCCGCAAACCTAGAAAGTCTGGGAAGCTAAAGTCCAAGGAATAAGTTTGCTTGCTTGCACGGGATCATACAGTTGGGCAAACTTAATAAAGTTTTTTTATTCCAACACACCAGCAACTTTTGCTTGACCGTCAAGTTTGCTTCCGCAGCGTGACCCAAAGAAACACTTAGACTCGACTGGGTGGGTGGTGCGGACGCAAACGAACTTGCGACTAAGTTCTTTTGGTGAAAAAACGAAGTGAAACTGAAAAGGCTTCGAAACTTCAATTGCCAAAAATATCAACAACTCTCGACACCTGCACGGAAGGAACTAACAGCAGGGTAAGAAACCTGCGCCATCTTTGCGCCACCTACCGCTCCGGGAGGTTGGGATGACTACGTAACTTCGTCTGATTGGTCTTCAGCTCGTCCCAAAGCGTGGGCGGTGAAGCGTTGATTTTGGCGGGAAACGAGAAGTCCTTCTTGACCAACGACGGAACACGTCTCTCCAAGTAGACGTAAGCGCAGGCGAACGGGCGACTGTGGAACAATGGAACAGACGCTCGACCACGTATCTACAGCTGCGTTTAAGACCATGCGTCGACATGGCAACGCGCACGCAAAACACGAAATTCAACATAGTTTTTACTCAACTGCTGGTTTTTCGGTAGGTTGTCGCCAACAGCGAGTGTCACGCGAACCAATGGTCAACATTTGCACGCTTTTTCGAACGCACACACACACACGCACGCGCGATTTTATAGCATTACACGACGCGTCGCGACCAAAGCTATTGTTAAAGCTGGTGGTCATTCAACAACGGCGAAATTCACTTTCGCAATGCTCTGGTGACGTTTCGTCGTCGTTGCGTCGCGGGACGCGCTTTTGATCTGAAAACGGAACGCGCGGCGAGAAACGACATTTCAAACGATGCACAAGAACAAATGATGCGGAACCTGGCCATGTTTTGCAGCTGGATGTCGCGGGCGATTCGCGCCTGTTGTCGATCGAAGACCTGCTTCACTTTCCAGGCGACGATGCAGAGAGAGAGGAAGAGAAAGAAGCAGGAAAAGAAGACGGAGAAGAAGACGAAGAGGTCGATGCGCGTTTGATCCTGCAACGAAGGAAGGTGGTCGTCGTTTTGTCGGCATTTGAAAAAAGTTCTAAATTCTAAAATATCCAAACACTGTCTATGGAAATAAATCCTTTCTCAGCAAAGAATCAGAAAATATCCAACGTGTGCAAGCTTGCCCAAAGGGTTAGATACTGCTGTTCTGAAGCACTAGGGCCGGCAGCACAGCTTTTTACAGGCGCATAGCGCCACGAAATACATTCGCGGATCACGCTAAAGCTCTGAAGAAGAAAACCAGGTCCTTGCGTGGCCTGAAAATGACAAAATTGTCCCTCTCTCTCTTTCGGCTGGGCCATCCACACAGCTCGCGTGTACAGCAAGCAATTTATAAGGCATACGACGTGTCTACTTTGCGTAAAACTAATGCCCTAACAAGGTTTACAGAAGTCACCAAGCGTCCGTCATCAACATCAGAGACAATTGCTAGCCACCACGACATGACGTCACTCACTTGTCTGAAGAGCAAGCGACCTCTGGCGGCGACAGCGCCGATTGCCACCGCTGCCCTCTTGTGTCGCGCGACTCCGTGAGTTGTGACGTTTCCCCCCCGGACCGGCCGCGCAAGTAGCACGACGTACGGCAGGATCGCTTTCAGGTCCTGGCCCGTGTGCCCGAAGGTGACGACGAGACGGTTCCGGACGCCGGTCACTGTCAGGGCCTCGCCCGGGTCCAGCGTGACGTAGTCGTTGAAGTTTGCGGCCGCGATCTTCCTGCTCCGAACGACCTGGTGACGACAGAGATCTGGTGACGACACGATCTGGTGACAACAGAGAAAGTATTTCGCGTCGATTCGACTTTTAATTTCGCGCTCGACTAGTTGAGCGTGCTGGTGAGAATTTTGATTGTCCGCACGGACTTACGCGGACAACGGCGGATTTCGGTTCCTTGGTGCCCACACTGCCGTCGGTGGTCATTGGCTCCTCCGGGCCACGTTTCCTTCCAAAGCTGCTGAGAGATCAACATAACTTCTCAGACAAGCAAACATATAGTGACCGGCACCCAAAACTACGAACAGGACAGACAAAAAATCAAACGGCGAGAAGAGCTTCAACTCAACAGCCCCTCTCACCTGCCGCGATCCAACCCGACCACGTGGTCTCCGGTTCGGGGATCCACCCTGAAATGAAAACGTCAATGTTATTAACGCACGTGGTTTTTTGAACGAGTACTACGAGATCAAAAATTAAGTGTTAATTTTTTAGGGGAAGTTATTACTTTTTTTGTTAAGTTATAAGAAAACACAAAGTGAGGCATTAATTGCTTGCGTAAAATCTGCGCTGGTTGGTAGATCGGGACGGCCAACCACTCATACCCGTATTTTTCGCGACACCATCTCAACAGCGGCTCCTTTTCATCGCATACAGCTCATCCATCACTAACCTGACGGTGAAGACGCGATCTGAGGTCGACAAGAACACGTCGAGCTCGCCCTCTGTGACGTCGATAAAGACGCGCATGTCCACGTTGGTGTACTTCGGTTGGAGGGCGAAGAGCACGCTCCGATTGACCGGCAGCAGCTGCGGGTCGGTGTTCTGGTAACTACAGCCGCCTTGCTGACGAGGGTCAAAGCACCACTCCTGGTTGGGACGAACCTGCGGTCGAACGACGAAAATATCTTGTGATCTCCGCCAGGGACCTCCAACCTACGGCCCGCGATGCCATTTATTTCAATAATGAAAAAATAATCTATATATATACACGATAAATTTGTGGATTTGGTAGAATGCAACATATCCCGAAGCAATCACGTTACGTAAAATGTCCGGCCCTTGAACTGCTGTGTAATAACTTATGTGGCCGTCTGACAAAAAGTTCTGAAGGCTCCTGATCTACGCCACAGCCGGCGTCATACAATTTAAGCGAAGTGCGATACGATGCTCTCAATTAATAATTGCAAGACGTTTCGGAATTTGATCAGAGTAAATTTTTGCTTTTAAGTTTCAAGGAAGCAAGCAGGAAACCTGGCCTTCGACACTGCATTCAAATCATAGATCTTGAAATGTAATCCAGTTTTTAGCCTGTGTGTGACGTCACAAACACCCTATCAGTTAGCTAAGCTACATTTGGATGTTTTGAAAAGGTTCTTGAGCAAAGACTTTTCAAGTCCACATGTTGTTTTTGTTGCTGGAGTCACAAAAATCTAGAACAAGCGACCGGTTCACTATTGAAGTCATTCTAAGGCAGAACCATCGCCGGAAAGTCTTCAACAGGGGGGCTTGATATTGTAAAAATTGACAAAACCCCATTGATTTGTAGTGCTTCATATTCCAATTTGGATGGGCTTGTGGGGGCTAAGACCACCAAACCCCTCCGCGGCGACGGGACTGTTCTAAGGTCACGTTTTTGTCGTTTCAGAAGTAAACAAACTTGCCAAAATGCAGAAAAAGTCAGTCTCGTCTCTGAACGCAATGGTCCACTTCAGTTCGACCCACCATCCTGAAGCACTGGCCTCCATCGCGAGGCGTTCCTTTGTAACCTTCCTTGCACTTGTCGCACTGGTACTCCCAGCAGTGGTGCGGTTTTGTCGCGGCGAGCGCGGTGCATCGAGGGTCGCTGCTCTCCGTCGCGTTGTGGCAGTGACACGCGCCGGTCTCGCGGTCGCACTCGCTGCCGTGGCCGTTGCACGCGCACTTGCGGCACTCCCCGTGCAGCTGCAAACAAAGCACGGGTTCTTGCGATTACATTCGCGGGCAGGGAAGTGTTTATTGTCGGCAAACAAAGGTTTAGACAATGGCGCGAAGCTGACCAACGGGTGGAAGGAACCGCGTGGTATCTGACACTACTTTGGGAACCAATAAGCTGCGAAATACGAAGTGATTTTTGGACGTTATGAACAAAAGTATCGGGATGTCCTGTTTATTTCACGGAGTAGCCACGTGCACACAATGTCGGCAACATTCCGATACTTGCAAGGCGGTAAATTACACAACATAACAGCAAACACGCTTCTGGTGTGCACGGGTGGCAAGGCAGCGCAGTGTCAAAGAAAAGAAAATATTTTCGTTATTACCGTGTTGTGTTTGTCATGCACTTTAAAACTATCCCAGAAAACAAGTACGAAATTGGAAAATCCTGGCAAACATCACGAGCCTTTCATGAAAACATGCGAACAAAAGTACTTTCCTTATCATAATAATATCGCTGTAGCAGTGGGCCACAATAAAATCGTTATGATTTTAATGGTTTTCGAATTTGTTTTCACAAATGAACATGAGTTTTAATTTGTTTTCACAAATGAACATGAGTTTTTCAAAAATAGAATTACTGCACACGTAAATTCTATTTTTGAGCACAGGCACTTTCAAATTCTCATGTCTACTGCAAACACAGCCACATTAAAAACTGTGGGTCAAAAGCACATGCAGACTACTAAAGTCACGTTAGTTTTGTTGGCAGTCTAAACTTTTTTTCTGGGCATCATTTGTTCGTTCTTATTATCTTTTGCAGCAAATTACTGTCCAGAAATACGAGGCACAAACCACACAACTTAAAATATGAAAGCGCTTTGTAGCAAAGCGTTCTTCTAAACCGCAAAGTATCCTGAAAACTTAAAGCTCTTCAAGTTTTGGAGACTATGAGCAATATATTTTTAGCCGTACGTAAAGACCACGGTATCAGTCGAACAAGACCAAACACGACACAAGCGCGTTTCTTCTGCGGCTGCAAATCAGCAAAACTTTGAGCGGCAACACATTCGCATGGCTCCTCTTTGATTATACTACAGAACACTAAAACTTGGGAGACAGCACACGGAGCTTTGCCATAGCAACAGATCTTTTCTTTCGCTCTTGGTTCACCGACATGTCCACGAGAGAAACGAGTTCTCTTCTACAACGCCTTCTTCGCATGTCGCTTTTTATGATTTTTACCGGTGTTTACGAATAAGAATGATTCTTACTTTTCGCAGAAGCCGGAACCTTACCGGGCGAAACTGGCTGTTTCTTACAAGACAAGTATTTAGCAAGGACGCCATTCAATGCTTGAGCAACATTTGCTAGCTGCCCCAGTGCTGCTAGGAGCGCGCAAAGACGCCAACCTCCAAAAGAGTGAGCGGGGTGTCTACTGCCGAAGACCCACGTGCAGGCAAACAACAACCACTGGTTTCAGACTCATGCGGTAGCTCCTTCCGGGTTGGTCTGGCGTCGGCGATCCGCCCGTACGGCAAACACGACACGCCTGCGCGAACTGTAACTTTTAAATGTAAAGTCACGGTGCGCAGCGCAACTTACGGAAGTCAACATCTTATCGGCAACGATGGGAATATGAGCACAAATGTTTAAACACCAATCACGTGACTTCACGCATGAGAAGCTGACCAAGCGACCATCACAGCAAGCCAAGTATCAGGAGTTTACAAATCAGTTGCGCAACTGCTAAAAACATAAGAACAGCTCAAGTCGGACTCAAACATATTTCACCAGTCACTGCAACAGGCGTTTGCTCCAGTGTTTGTGTGTATACAGTGTTTGTGTGTATACAGTGTTTGTGTGTATACGTTTGGGCACCTCTTCCTTCTTGAACGAGAAGCAACAGCGTTAACTGCTGCGGTACGACACTGAAGACGAGCTATCGCAAAACATCGCTTCGTTATACAAACTGAAAAGTTTACTTCCTCGTATTGACACGCAATCCCTGCCTTGCGTTGCCAGCAAGAACTCGTGCGTTGGCCAATCATCGAACCTTACTTCGCTTGTTCTGTGATATCCATCGATCTTCGATTTCACATCAGTTTCGGTCGACCGATTCATAAGTTTTGACTTGTTGTTCATGAAATGCGGTGAATCTTTCGCTTCCTTAAAGCGGTTAAGTTATACGACGTACACGCCCTTTCAATCATTTGCAGTTCTGGTATATCTTTCACGTCGACACAACTTGGCCGTAAACAGGTTCCAGACTTTATTTACGTACACCATTGTTTATCGAAAGGAATCCTTTCTCAGCAAAGAATCAGACACTAAAGATCTTCAAGAGTACTGTTGGAATCATAGGGATTGAGTCGAACTTCAAAATGAGCATCATGTTTTCGTAACAGTTATACTATTGCAAGATAATTTACGTCTTTCATGCTTTCCAGCCGTTTCTTACAAAAATGTAAAACATGTGTTTTGGACTAAACCAGGGATTCCCAACCTGGATTACATTTGCCTATCTGAAGGGGTACATTTAAGGTTAGCAATGTCACAGAAAATACATTGATTTATTATTTATTTTCAAATATTTATATTATACATATGTCAGTGTTTATTATTTTCAAAAATCGTTACATGGTTGTTGTTAAATATATCTATGATCAGTCATGATAAAGTATTTGGGAAAAAGTCGATCAAACGAGTATCAAACATGTTCCAGTTTGGTACGGACTGGCACTCGCCTCGTCTTCTTAACTTTTAGGGGTACATGCTCATCTGTCGAAATGCTGAAGGGGTACATTCTCAGAGAAAGGTTGGGAATCCCTGGACTGAACCATCACATGGAAAATGTAAATGTTAGAGCTACAAACGCACAACCTGCTACACCACAATGCGGGTCGCGGGGATACGGAAAAAGTCGACATGTCACACGTTATCGATAAGCAAATGCTGAAAAAAGGTGGCCACCGACGAAATGCACATGCGGCAGTAAACAGCAAACCACAGGTTTCGTGCCTTAAAAAACTATTGACCACAGCTCGCTGTGCCGAGTATCACTTGGCGTCCTATGGTCTTGACAGGTCTTGACAGGCTTAACTTCAGCATTCGATGGCAGACTGAAGCTTGAATTGTGTTATATGCGGTCGAGGTTGACCCATGGAGCAAATCAGCGGGTAACGATCCCTCAACCTTCTGACTGAGAGGCAGGCACTCTAGCAGTGAGCTTGGACCGGCACTACACCATTGTGTCGCGGGATTCACGCAAGTTCTTCCTGCGTCGGAAACTAACGCTGCAAGCTAAAACTACTTGAAACCGGTTAAAAGCAGTTCTAAGTTCAGGAGAACCGATTAAAACCCCAAACATCGAGCAAAACAGTCGCGTCCACAAATACAAGGTCGAGATTCGAACCGCAACAACAAAGAACAGTACGCACCATGAAGTATCCGTCCACGCACTGGTCACAGTAATCCCCCTCGCTGTGGCCGGTGCAGTTCAGGCATACGGCGTCGCGGCGGCTCATCGGGCCCGGCCTCGACCTGATTGCGTCCGGATCCGTGGAAAATGTGTCCTGGCCGGGCCGACTGACGCACACGTCGGAACTCCGGTTGCATATTTCCTGCACAAGCGGCAGTTTTCGTGCGGCTCGCCGCAGGCATCCCATTTTTCATCATTTTCGAAACAGCTATTTTTAACCCAGGAAAACACCAAAACGTCGTCTCGCAATAAGAAACACCTGGTGGTGAAAACCAGAACTGCTGCAAGCATGGACGGTAGAAAACGTAGGAAGTGACGCGCACGGTTCGGCAGCCCGAGGAGGGTTAAGTGCTACGATGCTCGCTAAAAAGAAGGTAGGAGGGAATTCAATCCAAGCAGTAGAAAGGTCGGGCAATTGACGCCGCCTTCTACAAACGTTGGCATCGTCAGCACGGGCGACGTGGTGTTTTACCAAGCAGACAGACTTTTAATGCGTGAGAGCGGGTATTTACAACTTTGCTATTATCGGGATTCACGTTTCAGTTGTTACGAATTTTCTCTTTTGTGCTTGCTCACGTAAAACTCTTATTTAAATGATAATTTGAAGTACATTTTTTCATTGCGCCGCGTTTAACTTTATACCGTGTTCGATACTAACGTGAAGTTAGCAACAAATATACTAAAGCATGCATCTTGTTTGAAACGCGTGCAGTAGGAAAACTCTGCGCAAGCTCTTTATCAACTCATTGTTTTCACACGAGCTCATTAACAACTCACAATGCTCATTATCTGCACACAAGCGAGCTAGTTTTGGAAAAACGTTATGGCTGTTCAGTAATTTTACAATTTTAACAGCAACAAAAAAACGCAACAAGAAGAAAAGAATAAAAATCTGTGTCGCGCATGACTAGCTGGTGCGGATTGCATCTTCGTCAAGCACACGCCAAGCAACACATGCAATTTGGTCATTTTGCAAATCCCACAAAGGAACAGACAGCAAAGGCATGGACGCATATAAAGCATCATACATACCGAACACGGCTGGCACGGCGGCTTTCCGAGTTTTCTGGCGGCGGGGTCACCCACGTAGCCGTGGTTGCAGAATTGACAGCTCTCGCCATGTGTGTGATTGATGCAGCGCAGACATCTGCAACAGGCGGAGGCACGCGCACTGAAGACATCGGAACGAGCAGAAGGAAGTACGTGCCGAGTAACAAACATTTTTCTTTTGAATCTACTTGCGAATTTGACAAATTCGGACACAAATCGCTCACAGCTGCTTTTGTTTCGCGAGGATGAACTTAAACGCAGTCGACTCTTAATCGCCGACTTGAGCTTTTACCCCTCACGGCCAAGGGTATCGCACCATGCGCGTTAGATTTTTTCCAGGGGGGGGAGGGCAATAGCGGATTTTCCAGGAGTAGCCAAGGATTTTTCCAGGGGGGACAAAAATGGTGAAATTTGATTTCACCCACTCGAAACCAAGAAAACAACCGTTTATTGCCAAAAATTTAATACGAAAATGTCAAATTTCAAATTCCAGGGGGACAAGACCCCCCCCCTTCCGACGCCCTCGCACGAAGCGTCATCAACTTCAGTTTATTCGTGTTGCTTTCGATTTCACTCAGGTTTGCAAAATCGACAAAAGCGTCGCCGTCCAAGGCTCGAACAACGAACTCACATATTCTTTTCCTCCAGCGACGGGCAATCGCTGAGTCCGTTGCATCCGCACTCGACGCTGCAGTCATCGCCGGTGAATCCGAACTCGCACTGGCACTTGCCCGGGCTCACGCACGCGCCGCGAACGCAACCTGCGAAACAAAACGTCTCCGTGGATCAAACGAAAAACGACCAGTCAGCACCGGAACAAAGGACGGGGGTGAACTGTGATCGGGAAGACAGGGAGGGCAAAAACGGTTTTCCAATCCTTCGCAGAAATGCGCACCAAACAGATGACATTGTTGTGCGATTCAACAGAAGTTTTTTTTTCCTTCGTTAGGGAACTGCGTCGATTTAACTCCACACAAACACGTCCGTCAGTGCGATTTTCGGGCAACATAACACTGCGCGTGAAGACTTTCTAAACTGGCGGCTTACTATCTGTGCTTGTATGGAAACTGTGAAGAGGTCGTTAAAAGAAAGATAACACGGCTTTTTGCCGATTTCCATATTTGGTCATGGTTACCATCGCATGGATCTACGTCACTGCGCACGAGTCGCTTGCGCATCGAAAGACGAAAGGGAACGAGATCAGAGCGTTTGGTCAATGATTACTGGGAAAGGGGGCAAGAACGATTAACCGCGGTAGATTTTAGGTCGAGTCTCGTCTTGCAACTGCGTTCGAGAGAATAACCGATAACGAATCGAAAGTTTAAATACTTCAACTTGACCGTAACAAATCAACACTATTTATAAATTTCTGAGGTTATTGTAAAACGAGGAAAAGAAAGAGAGCGCTACTGTTTCTGGAGACAGCCAGCGTTTTATGGGTCTCAAACAAACGACACGTATTTGTAGTTTGACCAAAAAAGCAATTGCAACCTTGATAGTTTACCTTGCTTGCAAACCGGAGTGCACCTGTCTTCTCCGCGCTTCTTGCTGTAATTGGCGATACATACGCACTCGTACGCCTCCTTAGTATCCAAGCACTCGTCGAACTTGGGTGCGGCAGAGTTGCAGTCGTGGTGGCCGTTGCGGCATTCGTCTTCGGGGGGGCACGAAATGTAGCTCCAGCTGGCTCGGCCCAGGCCGGCCAACGTCACCTTGCTTTCTGCTGGCCCCTGTATTCAAGCGATGGTGGTGAGCATGACATGGTGGGGGAGTGTTGGGAATACTAGTGTGATCGTTTCTTTCGCCCTAAAAAACTTTCGCTTAGCAACAAAAAACTATCGCTTAGCAACAAAAAGCTATCGCTTAAGCAACAAAAGCCTATCGCTTAAGCAACAAAAAAACTATCGCTTAGCAACAAAAAACTATCGCTTAGCAACAAAAAACTATCGCTTAGCAATTAAAAATTATCGCTCGGCAACAAACAAGCTTGCGCTTAGCCACTTGGGATGTACAGCACACACTGCCAGAACGCTGGAATGAAACTACCACTAGTTAGCAGACCGTTTGCTGATTCACAAAACCAACAATTTCTTGCAGCAGGTGCGAGTAACAGAACACGTCTCTCGGTAAAAAAAAACAGGCAACAACAAACGCAAGTGGCGCCACCGCGTACCGCATAAGAGCCTCGGACGCATTCTCCGGTGCCGGAACCGTCCGCGAGGCCCATCCATCCGCAGTTACGTTGTTTCAAACAAGTCCGGCAGTAGGTCACGTTCGAGCAATCTTCCGAAGGGCAGGACGACGCCGGCGGCGCGGCAAGGTATCCACACACGCCGTCGGCGCATCGCAAAAGCGCGTGCAGCCGGCTGAAGCAAGCGCTCAGCCTGGCGCTCCAAAGACACCCGGCGAGGCCGGCCTCACCTCCTCCGCGCGACGACAGACAGGATTGGCAGGAAGTGTGGGACCGGCACGGGCGAGGGCAGACGTGGGGGGCGCGGTGCGTTTTGATGGGAATGGGCTCAGACGGGAGCAGTCCGGGTTTTTGGCCCTGAGTCGGGAAAGGCACGCACTGTTGTCGCGCCATCGTCGCGCCATCGGAAGTGTTCCAGGCGCACTTGGTCGACTGAACGCATTGTTCGCACGACACAGCCGAGCACAATGAACAGGCTGCGCGTAAACGGAACTTGGATGGGGAACAGTCAAAAAAAGTGAGCTTCAAACTTCAAATAAGAGCAGGACCAAACTTCAAAGCAAGAAAAAACAGTTTTTTTTAGCAATTTTCGTGTCACGGGAAGGCGTTTTCCGAAGCGTGCTATCAGTTACAGTTTCAAACACACAGACGGTCCACCGTCATCATTCGCTCTGGAGTGCGTTCACCCATGGGCGTCAGAAGAGGGGAAAGAAAGGGGGGCCAAGTCCCCCTGGATTGAAGTTGATATTTTGCTATTAATTTTTTAGTAGAAAAACAATTCTCCAGTTTCGAAGTTGGTAAACTTAAATTTCACCGTTGGCTCCATCCTGGAACAATCCATTATTGGCCACCCCCCCTGGAAAAAACCCTTCCGACACCCATGTGTGCTTACCTTTAAACTGCAATCGAATTAAAAAGTAAAGTTTTGGTCAAATTACATCCACGTTTCACGCAGCACGGTCTGAAAAAAATCGCGATCTAAAAATTCCAGCGACTGTTTCACGGGCCAGGCCAAACTTGCGGGATCCCTGGCCAGGCCACGCATCCCACACGCACACACTTACGCGCGCTCACGCACGAGACTTCGCAGGGCTGGTCGGCGGACACGCAGCTTCGCGAGTGATCGGTCGTGCACTTGGATCGACACCACTTGCAGTAGGGGGAGGCGCTCGTGTGCGGGACGCGCCTGACGCACTCCTGGCAGTTACTGTGACAACAAGACAGCGGAATGGGCTTCGCTCGACGCATGCAGTCGGGTCAGCCCCTCAGCCCCTTTTCCAGCGTTTTAATGTTTCGCAGTGTGGACGTTGATTACAAACGGCAGCGCGCGATTTGGTCCAACTGCGAACGATTGCGTCACAGACAGACGACTTGCAAATTAAAAACAATAGTAAATTAAGGAGGGTCGTTGGCAGTTTCTCTGCAGGTATGGGTGGCGCAGACAGAAACTTGTGAGTTGCGATTTCAACCCAGATTAAGTGTCTTGTTGGCCATTTGGATGAGGAAGTGCAGGGAGCTACAAAATGAAATGAATCTCCAACGATTTCGGAAGGAAGTTCTTCATTTACAATCAGGTTAAAAGTTTACATGCAACTGACTACATCCACGGACGTAGATGGATTCACAAGAAGCGAAAGATCTCCAACATTACTCTTCTTATTTTTTTAACGTAACTTTTAAACACGCTGCACGTTGCAGGAAAACAAAGCTCTGCGGTGTCAGTCTTTACGCCAGAAGTCACGACACACTTGCGCTGAGCATCTAACAAAGGTTTTATGGCAAAAGCGCAACTCACTTCGGCAATTACAAGCACCCCCTGCGGACAGCATCGGGGTTTCAACTATCGTTTGACTCGCCTTCAAAAGTCGGGGCGAGTCAATCGCAAGAACTAACGCGTTAAATATGTAGTTGTTGTCATGACAACACATCGTCTTTACGCGCTGCACGCAATCGCCGGGCGTTCACTCACGTGATATCGGAACAGTGGGTCGTGCGGCTCGCCGGGGTCTCCGATCGACATCGATTGAACGACTGGGGCGGGGTGGGGGTGCACGAGTGCGTCACAATGGGTATTTCCGTCCCGGTGACTTCGTTGCTCAGGACCCCGCACTGGGTCAACTCGAGACTCCGGTCCGAGTTGGGGAGGCAGGCAGGGTGGGCCACGCGACTCTGGAAATTAACATTAATACAAGTAATGAAGTTGTATAACACACAATAACAAAAAAATAAATTCAATAAAAAAATCAGCTTCGAGGGGAGGAAACGACATCGGGGAGTTGGGCGTGCGGCTGCGTATTGAGCAAGATCGGCTGTCAAGGGGGGGTTGCCACGTTCGCAAGGTCTGTCTTCTTGAAATGCGCTGACAACACTCAAGACGACATTGTTCACCTGTATGTGCGACGCACAACTAGAGTTTTGATTTAATTATTTCGATATCTGGTTCCTCACACAATCCACGTCAATTTCAACACCGGCCGCTGCTTACAACGCATAAGAAATCTCGTTCGACGCATTCGCAGAAATGATTCACCAATACTTTTCATTTGATTACTTGTCAATATCAGATTACTTGCAACCAAAGGAGCAAAGCAAGAAATTGTGGAATAAAAATGCAAAATTTATTTAACTGACGCAATCATGGAAGATTACAGACTATTTTAAAAACGCGTTATCGTAAGAAGCTGTCAAAGCGTCTCGTAAACAGGCTCTGTTTCGATAAGGTTCATTAACTCATGCTTGGTCGTTTGTCTTACAATTTATACGTAACGCTTATCGAAAGTCGTTTGGCACAATAATGATAATATTACATTTAGCCGTTGATACATTGACCAAACAAAGACGTGAGCTTTTTGCCACCATGGCCAGGGTGGGAATGAACGCATGAATGATTTCTTCAGCTTCGTTTGTTCTTGATGACGACTTTTTTGTAGCAACCGTCAACATCCCGGTTTAAACTCTCGCAATTTCTGACACGCTGAACGTTCACAGATGGTGACGCGCAGTGGAGGTCGACGCTCGCGAGACAGAGCGTCATGATGGACACAAACAACAACAACATTGCGGCAAACGTTGTTGGAGGGAACACGCACTCACTTTGCTGTTCGAGACGCACAAGAGGCAGCCGGCGCGAAGAAGCTCGCACTCGCAGTCGTCGCTTGCGGCGTAACACGGCGAAGAGGCGCGGAGCGACTGTGACGTAACAAGAGAAGTTGAGAGCAACGAGTAACGACGCACTGACCACGTGTTAGCAACGGCTTAGGATCAACTGCAGCATCTTTGCAAATATCTTCGCTGGGGAGAAGATCCAGGGTCACAAACTGGGCAGAAATTTTTACACCGACAACTGTCAACACTACAAACAATTGGCTTTGAACAGTGGGAGTGAAGAAGTGGGGACGCCCCTACTTGCTGCACTCGACGTAGTTCAAAATATTATCGGTCGAGAATTCCACATAAAAATGACAACAAACGTACCGGTGGTTTGGCGCCACTCGAAAAAGTAGATGAACTCTACCCCCCCATTGAAACGAGACAGTGCTACTTGAAAACTAAAGACAGTTCCTGGACGTTCGGGTCCTTGCATTCAGATTGTTACGACACCTTTCTCGCCAGCCAGTGGCGGAACACGAAAAAAATCTGAGGTAGAGTTTTCGTGCCAGAAACGACCATCGCAGGGTTTCAAACATTGGGGTTGCAAGCTCTCTCTGCTGGTCCCTCACTCACTGACACACCACAAGTTACGTCCTATCTCGCACCGTCTTTACGACCGACCCTCTCCCGATTGCCACGTCCGGATCAGGTGCTAAGCACAAGAGAAGTCGACACCAGTAATTTCGAAACATAACAGGTTTTCAGAATGGCTCACCAGCAGTTTGTTTAGCAACAGCCCGTTCCTGTTGCCTCCGAACAAGAAGTGTATCGACGATGAACCATTTCCGGCCGAAGACCCAGCCATTGCATAACCAAGCTTCACGTCGAGCAGTTTTACCGAAGAAGCTTCCACAACAAGCAGAGATCGTTATTTCGACAGATCGGGGTACATCAGCGTGCACGTGTTGCGTTTATTCAAATGGCTGTTTGTTCCAAAGCAGGTTTGGGCAAATCCGGGGGTAGAGAAAGTGTTGGTTACTTGAATAAATCCAAACGAACGCAAGCAAAGATTTAGTGAACGTTAAACATTCGCACGATGCACATTTGACCGAACTACCCACAGACCATCAATGTGATTCCATGACTCTTTCCCAGCTCGCCCCACGATTACCAGTAACTCGTTTAGGAATCAGGATGACTTTCTACACTTGTTTCTTTATGCACTAGCCTCTGCCGTCTGCTGAAACGCATTGTACTTTGCTGCTCACCTGATCCGGAAAGAGGCGTCGTCATTCTTGACCAAACATGGCAATCGAACCGGAAGAGCCACACGTCATCGATGACGTCATGTGTGTCAGTTCTTCCCCCAACAGCAAGAAAACCTCGGTGAGTACCTAAACACAATTCACTGGTCAAGTTTTAAAATACGAGTTTGTGCAAATACCTCGAGGGTCGTAATCGAATGGTTGCGGGTTCGAAACCGGACCGGTGCAGAGGCCAGTTACGAATAACATGATACTGTCCTTGGCAACGACGCCAACTTACCGTCGTCGTGGTAGAGGGCAGTGTGGAAATACTGCGGCGGGTTGCGTAAGTTCAGGGGGCTCCCGCTCGAGGAGCGCACTTCCCCCCACCGGCTGTGGATGACGTTGTACACCCGGACAGCCGACGAAACCACCACGTTACTGCCAGCGTACGTCACTCCGCCGTAGACGTAAAGACTATCGGTCGTCGAGTCGAAAATGGTGGAATGCCCAAAGACTCCAGGGAAACGGGGCCCGTGTTGGGCCCTGACTTGCCACGAATTGTTGCGAGCGTTAAAAGCCAAAACCTAAAAATACAGGCAAAGGTTATCAAATAAGAACAACAAT
>JGI24159J19872_10004753_pt1 | contig 17401 bp, 9 predicted proteins | sample Ectturendosymbi4_FD_19872 | JGI IMG/M metagenome (IMG submission 19872) | reverse complement strand
TGCAGGGGGGAATGACATTCAAACTTGACAAAAAATCCACTGATTTAATAGTGTTTCACATTTCAATTTGGGAGGACTTGGAGCTTTGTTTGGGGGTGCTAAGCCCACCAAAGCTCCCCCGAGGCGACGGACTGGATCGTGGGGGCAGCAACCCTGTAGATTCTATAGTGTAGAAGGACTCGAAACAGCCCACGATTCTCAGCAATCCCAGATAGTTCTGCTGGCTCCACAGCAAGAGGGGACCAAGCAAGGTCGGAGATGTAGTCAATCCAGCTGATCCATAGACGGTCTCTGGACCACTTGCAGTGAGTGTAGTCAGCGGGGCTTGCCTCGCGGAATTTCCTAAGACATTCTGGACACATGGCCGAACCTGCGTAGCTAGGATCTCTCTATTTGGAGGATCACTATGTTTCTCAAATTGGAAAAAATTTTTTTTAGAAAACCTTTTGGCGTTTCTTTGGCGCTAAGTTAGGGTTGGGATTTAGTTATATGAGAAAAGCCGTTTTCAAAACAAATTTATTTTATGAGAAAGCCTTTTGGAAGCAAGCCGCAATCACTGACGTGGTTTCCAAAGGAAAAATTTTGTAAGCAAAGTCGTTTTCAAAGCAAGTCGTGACCAGCCAGCTCGCATCTGACATTGGCTTCTCACTCGCGACATCCGCCCTCATCACGATCGCATTTGAAATCGCAAACAGTGCGACTCGTCCTGACAAACCGCATCACACACAGTGATAAAGATGCAGCATAAGGCCTCATGCAGAAGTGACACTTCTGGCAAATGAACTTAGCGGTTTAGTTAAAACAAACCATAATTATTAAAATAAAGAAAGTACAAAATTCGCAAATGAAATACATAAAAAATTTATTTTTAAGCGATCTCGGCCGTGAAGCTTCAGCGTTTGCGCAATTGTTTCAGGATGAGGGGTTCGAAGTTTTTCAGTTTTTACTATTTTTATATAAATTACGTTTCCTTTGGAATGCCTGCTATCTAACAAGTAACGACTGCAACGCCTTAAAATTTGCCGTAAACTCAACATTTGACTCAAACAAAGGACTTCAGACATCTAAAAATTTTAACGTATATTCAGTTTCAGACAGTATTTGGATCTGAATGAAGCCTTGCCAAAACTCAAAAGCGCCAACACCATTTCGCAAATGGTCACTTGAAAATGCCCACTGGCGCAGAAGACGCTTTTGCAAGTTGTGGAATGTATTGCTCTGCGTTATAGTTGTTAAAGGTTGCAGCTGCTAACTATGTACATTTTATCGTGATAATTTACAGTCTTTGAGGATTGAGGTACAGTTATAAGCATTTTTCACATCAATTTTGCCTCCCACTGTTTTTTTCTCGGCCTTTTTTGGACAAAACATTTGGGTCTTGTGAGTTTCGTAATAGAAGTCAAGCTAAGCGTTTGTGGTGTATTAATTTACCAAGCAATGTTACGTCCACTATCGCAACTCGATGACCGCGTGATCATCAGTGGCGTAAGTAGGGGCTTGAGCCAGGGGAGGAAAACTTAGCTGAAAAGGGCCCATTAGCGAGCACTCAGAAAAAACTTGAGAAATTATGGTGAACACGGCTGTGGGTAGCTACACTAAAACCCTAAATCACTATACTAAATCCCAACCCTAAGCTCTACGAAAACAACCACACTGCTTGCCCAGAGCTTTCGTAACTACAGTATTATTGCGTGAAGGCGTTGATCCAGCTACAAACTTCTTAAAAGACTCCGAAATACGACCCAACAAACGTGGATTCATTTCTGTCGATGCGCGAATGCGAACAAGAACTCCTCACGTTTATGCTGTTGGAGACGTAGTGTTATTTCCTCTTGGAATGAAAGGTTTGTGCTTGACAGTGTAGCTGTTATTTATTCGTCCTTACAGTTTGTTTGGGGTTCTATAGAGGATAGGTGTAACCTCTTTCGCCCAGTTGGAACTACTGATAGCAGCCTACTGTTAGCGACCAAACATTTTTCTGTTAAGCATATAGTCTATCACTGGAAAGGTGAACTAGCAAAGCAAAAGACTCCAAGCTGTCACTGGAATGCTAAACCATTTGCAAATATCTTTGAAAACCTGGTAAATTGCCCTATAATCAAAAGTGGAAGCTCTGCTAATGTTAATCAGCTCATCAGTTTCAAATGAATCCGCGTTATTTGTTTATTAGATGTTAAAAAAGATAGGGAATACCAAAGTTTTTGTTGGTTGTAACAAAGCAGTATTGCTGATTAAAAAAACTAATGAAACGCCGTTCTCCCCAACGAATATTCTCGTTGCTACAATCGTTCATAAAATGCAAAAACCCGCGTCAGTGTTTATAGTTGCATTACAGAAAAGCTCATATTTCATACGTATCCGAATAAAAGATCACAAAAACACGGACAACTATCAAACTTTTTATTGTTTGTGTGGTTTTGTCCATTGGTTGTTTTTAAGGAAACTCAGTAAGTCACATAACCTGCTTTTCTGCACGAAAACATGTCAGATGAAAAACTGATTATCACTTTGTGCCAGTGGCGTAGCGAGGCCAAGTGCCGCCCTATTCACCCCTAAAATTTTCTAGCAAAAATGTAAAAAGAAAGTAGACCATGTTTTTCGCACTTCTTTTAAAGATGTAAGGATCAATAAAGCATCGTGAAGATCGCAATCAAACACTCACAAACTGAAATGGGTCTTGTTTTTCATTTTCGAGTATGAGTTTTGCTTTTTTTGCTTGTCGCCACCTTCCTCATAATTACTTTTCCTATTTTTTCTTCTTTCTTTACATATGCATGCACAGAACCGGCATGTTTCGTCAAATTTTCTTCCCTGTTGGTTTTTAGTCTTCGCCAACCCACCACTTAACTTTAATCGTTTGCTCATTCCAGGATATCAAACAAAAACGTTAAGAGGTGTGATAGGGGCATACCTGCTTTGCAGATTTAAACATTTCTGTATGTTAATATTTCGCGTAGTATCCCCATCTTTAACTAAAAAAGTACATGTACTGTATAAAGCAGGATATAATGATAAATTTGACAATATGATCTCAGTGATGTAAAAAACATTTCATTGTTTGCTTCACGTGAATTTAATCAGGGTTGGCGGAACAGCGGTATAGGGAAGGCCGTAAAAAAGTTGAGGGCAATATAAGTTTATAAAAAGAAAATCGTTACCAATTATGCTTGTTTCTATTCAGCAACGATGTTGACCTAAAAAATAATACCAGAAAATATTGAAAACCAGCCTGAAGTTTCTGGGTGCGCGAATAGTTGCAATAAATTTGTTTCAATTCGAACTTGGCAAACCATGAAATTACCTATGACATTTTCATAAAAAGGTACCGCAGCCCCCTTCCCCCCTTTATGAAAGGGCAGGGGGGAAATGTCCCCGTCATGCCCCCGCTCTTTGGCATCTCTGGATTTAATTCTCTCAGAATATAAAAAAATTTCAAATGTTAACTCTGTCGGCACTTGCGTGGGGCCCTCTATAGGTGCGGGACACATTTTGATGAATTAAGTTTTAAATCGGCTCTGGTTGAGCACTGGCTTGCAACCTTCATCGTGACCTACAAACTTGGTCTAGCTGTTGGGCTTGATCAAATTAGTCGTGCATAGTGTTACTACTTGCCTTTACTCGTTGCCAACATGCGTCTGTTTGGGAAAGTGTATTACGAAACCGGCCAGGTGGTATAGGCCTTTTTAATATTCAGCTGTACTGATTACAACGTCTTGCGTTCTGCGGTTATTGGGCTGAAAAATTTTATTCAGTACAATTTTATTCAGCCATTTTTGTGCAACTGTTTCGATCAACGCCCCTTTTAATAAAAACCTTCACCACAATCATACCTAAACACACCTTTTCGTGAGGTCTTCAGATCAAGGTTCATGCCTCAAATTCATCACAATGGGAGCAACACTTTTTGTATGCTTTTCTTGNTGAAATGGCATTTTCTATGACTGCAAATGCTACGTGTACCGTTGAAGAAAGGAGATTCTACGAAGCCCACATTGCCTGTTGGCTGGCTCTGATTCACTCTACTTGCAGTTAAAATCTACAAACTGAACTCTAAGTTATCTACGCAAACATCAACTGCACCATTGCGCTTCAAGAATGGCATTTTCCAACACCATTAGGCAGTGGCTTAGGAGCACAATCTGCCGCCCCTGGCCCTAGCAGAAAATTCCGCCCCCTGGCGCGGGCAGTGATGTTATATTTATGACGTCATCGTGCTCAGTCAACCATGGTATGATCTTTTGTTTTTTGAAGACCTTTTTGCTTTCGCCAAATTTAGCGGAAATTGTCGACTGCTTAACCTTCACGAACACCATGCCGCGGGGCCCAACGCACAGTTGCAGCTGGTAATAGNTACAACCCGTCAGCAGAGTATTCGCACAACTAACAACTATTATAAACAGAAAACCTTAAGTTGGACTGTTTCCAAACTAAAAAAAAGATTATAAGGCAACAACAAATTAAGAAACATATACGTAAAAAACAACGATTTTGTAGCATTTACTCAACAGTTATTTATTTTCGAACAAATACAAGATTTGTAGTGGGCGGGAGTTGGTATGACCGAAGCCACCATTACCCTACTCCCAAGACGATTAACAGCAGGGTTGCGGAGTCGGAAGTAAAATATCCGAATTCCGACTTTCCAAAATGTCCGACTCCGACTCCTTGACATAAAGGGAATGAAATTTGGCTGTTAAAATCAATGAAAATTGTGGTGCACAGCAAGAAATCTCTGACTCAACAAAAGTTTCAAAAGAAATTGTACCATTTCAACAGGAATTCCAATTTGGAAGTGTGATATAAAAAATGATCCAGCTGGGCATCCGGAATCGGAGTCGGACAAAAAATCCGACTCCGACTCCCAGTGTTGTTAGGAATCCGACTCCACCCAAAAACCTCCGACTCCGCAACCCTGATTAACAGTCAATCAAAAATTATCAAAATGAATGACAGGAAACCGAAACGAAAACAAAAACGAAGAAACTAAACAAGGGCAGATGCAAATAGCAAGTGTGTCTAGGAAGAAAATCACCAACAATAACTAATCTATATTGAGACAATTGACCGATATACTTGACCATAACAACTGTAGTCCTAATCGTTTTGCAAAAAAGAAATTCTTTTCGCGCTTTTGTCAATAGACAAGACATGCAGAAGGCTACGCCAGTCCCAAGTCAAACAAATTCAAAAGAGTTATCGAAGTTTTGGCAACAAATAAAGAATGATCATTAACCAATCGAAACAACTTACAGCAAACACAATACAGCCCACACTCCAATTTTGAGTACAATAACCAAGACTTCAAAATTCTATACCCATTCTTAAGTGTTTTGTAGAACCATTTCTTTAGAAAGACTTCTTCACAATTTCTTCGTGCTATCACCAACTGGTGGTGCTGCAAAAGGACCTTTGTTTTGATACTTTGGCCCTGCTCGGACTAATTACCGTCAGGCCGAGAGGTTCAGAGGATGACATTCTTCCTGCTTTAGTGCCTCCATTGCCACGTTGTATCGTCTATTGTTTTCTTTCTGCTGTATAGCGAACCGCCTGATATGCTGTAGCTTGTGCGACATGAAAGAGGGGCCGGGGCAAAGGTGAAACGCGAGAACAATCTACAAGGAGATAGAAGTTTTAACGATTTGCAAAATAGGCTATTTCTTGTCTCTTCCCTTGCCCAAGTTGCAAAAGGGCAAATGACGATGCTCAGCCGGTTCGGCGTTCTTATCTGTATAACTTTCTGGGTCTAGTTAAATGTAAAACAGTTTACATGTCGAAAACGACTTTTCTCGTGGCGGTTGCTGATACATTCAATATTGTATTTTAAAAATGTGCCTCCCTCTTGTAATTTTTGGCCCCCCGCTGCGAAATCCTGGCGACGGGCCTGACTGTAGCGAACGTAACGGCGATTAGTTGGGTGAAATTTATCTCATTTGGACGACATAAGACAAAAAGCAATTGGTACACAATGTTTTCAATTACTGGGTGCCCAGCGTTGCAAGCGTTCAGCGCTCACATTTTCTCAGCAAAACCTGCGTACATTAACGCCCTAAGATAAACAGCCCTTTAGTTATCTACTGAAACATTCTCCACCGTATGAGGGAAAGTATTGTTCAAGCAAGCAGCTTCCCTTTCCTATCATTAAAGCACAGAACTACAGCTTAACTACTGTAGACCTTTCTAAATAACAACGGCAACTAGTTTAAAAAGCCCAGCTGCAACTGTAGTGCCTGGACCAGGGTTTCTCAAACGGGCCCTCGGCCTTCCTTGGGGACCACTGAACGGTTCTCTGGGGGCCCCGAGCAGAGGCCTTCACTAGTTAGCTTTGCTGTGATATTGCATAACCCAAGTGTCACGATGCATTAAGTATTCGCAGTTAAACTTAGACGGGGGCCACGACTAATAAAAGTTTGAGAACCACTGGGCTGGACCTTGACCAACGAACGATGCTGCAGTTTGCTGTAATAGGCGCGTTACGAATAGATTCCTGAAAAAGCGAACATTGTTACGCAATAATATTGAAAGATAGGTAGCGACGAAACGGTGGTGAGCATAACATGGCTGTAACCATGGCGCTAATAATACCCGCTGTGTCGCCCTCATTTGCCACAGAAGATACTCATATGGTGTGGGTCTTAGCTGATGAACTTAAGAAAGCTTAAATTTTAATCAGTCTGAATTATTTCCTCACCTCTTTTCGATTATCTCTGCTTACAATAGGCGACTAAATTTTGCCGCCCCCTGGAACGTGCCGCCCCTGGCCATAGCCAGAGTAGCCAGTGGGTTGCTACGCCACTGCCATTAGGTCACATAGAAAAACAGCAGTTCTGTTGAAACTGAGCAACGTTGCCTTTGTAGAGTTCTTCACTTCAATTGCCAAAATTGAATGTTAATAAACCCACCCAATGACTAGGCCAGCGTGGACCAACTACTTTTGACCTATGGGCTATTTTACAAAAACGTGGTTACTTCCGGACCACTTCCAACAAAATGATTTAGGCTCTAAAACAGTTTAAAACTAAAAAAGGTATATATGTTTCCAAACGTCGAATGCATTTTTACTGCGAAATGATTCAGTTTGGGAAATCTATCTTTGCTGACTAATTTCCAGAAGCTATCTACAGTCTCTATCACCGTTACTATTGTACATTTTTATTAATAGGTGTTATGCTTGTTCTAATTAAAATTACCTAATTGCAGGGATGGGCAATTAATTTGGCTAGGGGTCCACTTTGAGAAGGCCGCGTTTAGCTGATAGATAGACAGATTTATTTGGCGGTACTGAGTTCATTCAAGCGCCACATATACTCTTCAAGACAACGAAAGCCGAGGCAACGGAAAACACAGGGGTTGTCCAGTAATGTGTTCCAGCGGAGGGTTAGCGGAGGACCTACCTTCTAATTTGATCATAAAACAAATAAATAAAACCAAGGGCGTATGCAAGGGGGGTTGGGGTTGAGGTTAAACCCCCCTTGAGCTTGATATTTTACAAAAACTATTATAAGGGGAGTGTATAGGGCTTGATTTTACAAAAATAAGGGGAGTGCGTGTAGAAGAATATGCCTATTATGTCAACAAACCTCGCTTGAAAACATGAATATGACGTCAAATTGTGACGTCACAAAAAGCGCACACCAAATACAAATGACCACCATATGCTACTGAATAAATCCCCCATGAAAAATTTCTGCGTACGCCACTGAATAAAACAAAAACAATAATGGTACACAGAAAAGGTAATATTCATTGTTCTTGTGCAAATGCACTTTATCCAGTGCGAGCAATTCAGTGAGACAAATGTAACCTCACACGCTTTTCAACATATTTCAGATTTGAAGGGTTTTCCTAAATGCTTCTGCGGGCCACATATTGCCCACGGGCCTGTAGTTGGACCACACTGGATTTGGCTATAGCTTGTGGCACTTTTTGAAAATATTCCATTGAAAATTAAAAACGGCGTGATATCTGCCAAAAAGTGTTTGTCGTCATTGTCTAGGTGTCAGGTAATGTAATGATGTGCCTTTGGGGCGTTGCAAAGGATCAAACGATAGGAGAAAAAGGATTAAGATACCCTTGACTACCGTGATTTCATGCAGGGCCTTTTTATCAGATTTGAGAGGAGGGGCAATATAAACCTCGAACTAACTAACCAGTAATGTTCGCTAGTCTGCGGTCGATTGCCATCTCTTTCATTTGTTCAAAGGACCTTTTATTGGGATGGGGAAATGGCTTGCCTAGCGAAAAAGTGTAGGGACCTGGGAACAATTGCCTCGCAGTAAGTGTGTTAAAAAAAACATAATTTCAAAAATAACACTGAGGTACTTTAGCACATTAGATTTTACCCAGATTTTTGGAAAAGACATTTCATCAAGTTGCTCATTCCACTACCACATTTCTTGTTTTTTCTAGGCTAGCCTTCCAATTTAGGGCTTCTAAGACAAAAACTTAAAAGAATCAGAACTTTTACAACTTTCAAAAATTGATTAAAAAAAAGAGTTATATTTTTAAACTCCTTTCAAAAATTAATTTTTAATCAACAAAGTGCCGCCCGGGGCCCTTCCCCCCCCGTTGCTACGCCACTGTTTTGTGCACAGGTTGATATCATCACAAGTTGGGCTATGACTCCAAAACTTTCAAACTTTGACCAGGTCTTCTCTGTACGAACATATTGTTTCAAAAGTTTGCTCAATCCGCTTATATTTCACAGAAAAAGTAAATACATATTTCAATTTCAAAACTACTTTGTAGAACTTTTAAAATTTCAATGCAAAGATAAATTTCTGAAACGAACTGTTTTTGAAGCCTTCTAAAGTTGTGAGTTAGACCAAGTCCATTACAAAGGAGCAAGTCACGAAAAGCAAAAGCTCTGGTCTTTGCAAAACTCGGCCTGCAAGTTCAGGATGTTGTATTGATCCAACTACCCTTCTCACTTCTTAAATCGCTTGCCCTTCTGTGTTCTTTAAATGGTGGATATTCAAAGATATTTATGTAGTTGCTTCCCAAAACTTTTGTAGCAGACAAGCTATAGAGATGTAGCTTTGAAAAAATCTTACTATGTCCAGGTCTAGTTTGAAGAAACAAAGTTCTTAAATTTGCTTCTTGTAGTTTGGAAGCTCACCCGGCATTGGTGTTTGCTCTGGGCAACGAAACAACTGGTTAAGTCGACAAAAAACTATCAGAAAGATTTAAGAACTCGTTTAGAGCTTTTAATGTGTCTTATTCACCTGAATATTTTGCAGTTGATTTCGTATGCTTTAAGCGGCAGCGATTTTCTGACACACCAGAGAACAATTTTTTGTTTTGAAAGCATTGCGTTTTTGTGCGGGGTTGAAGTTGAAGCCCATTAGCACTCCCAACGCTGATTTAGCCAATACGTTCAAACCTGTCCGGTATCTAATTAGAAAAGAGGTTTCCAACCTGGGGTACATTTGCCTATCTGAAGGGGTACATTCAAGGTTAGCAGTAGAAGGGAAAAATATATTTACATATTGTATATTTCCAAATTTTTATATACGTGAATGTCATTTTGTTATTTTCAAAAATCGTTATATGTTTACTGTTCAAAATATCTATCATCAGTCATGATAAAATATTTTGTCATGAGAAATTTGAGGGGCACGTGCTTGTCTGTCGAAATGCTGAAGGGGTACATAGTCAGAGAAAGGTCGGGAACCCCCGAATTAGAAGGTGTCTTTTAACGTCGACCTTGCAAAGATGAAACTGTTGCAATCATTTACAGGCGGCGAGATGGTTAACGTTCAGCATTGGCAAATGGCGCACTCTCACGGTCGGATCGCAGCGATCGACATCAGCAAATCGCTTCGGCAATCGAAGGACGGAAGCATAGCTTTCATGGAAGCACCGAACTCTGTCCGATCAGTCGATTCAATTCCCTTCTTTTGGACCGTGCAGTTTGGAAGCAGCATAAGATACGCCGGTCACGGACAAGGCTACAGTGAGGTTGCGATCCGTGGCAGCCTGCCGCAGCGAAAGTTTGCTGCTTATTACCTGAAAAACGGTGCAGTAGCAGCAATTGCTACAATGAACGCTGATCCACTTGCTGCACAGACCGCTGAGCGTTTTGCGGCAGGAGATGTGATAAGAAGGAACGACATTCCAGACTCCCTGGCATGTTAATAAAATGTGACATCTTGCTTGGGGTCAAGCAAGACGGTGAATGGGATAACACCTACATCATAATGCCAAGCCATAAACAAGCGCTAAAAGTGGAAATGTGACACACGTTACATGTTTCTTTAATCTGCCAACGAGTCATTCGCTTGCGTTACACATGAGTTTTACAGGATTACCCAAAACCTGGCGACGCGCCTGAGCATTCTTCCCATCTGCACTGGTATGACTAATATGTCATTCCTTCCGGTTATTATGCAAAAGCACTTTGCACGTAGTATTTTCTGACGTAGTGGGCAAGCATCTGCTTGAAGCACATCAAAAATCAAACTCGCTACTAAAGGAAAACTTGTCGCATCAACGTTTAGTTGCTTTCGTAACGTCGCGTTTCGATACAAACTACCTTATTACAGGTATTGTATTCTTACGCAGACTATCCCACCCGTTGCAAATTTTAGCAGCGCCTGTACCTAGGACAAAAATTTTGCTGAGCGTTGTTTATCACTCCAGGATGAAAACGTTTTCATGACAATTCGAATTAAGACCTAGGGAACTTGAACAATGCAATTACAGTATCTACACACGGTAAAAATGCTGGAGCTTACACGTTATTGTACTGAAGTTTAAAATTACTACTCACTAGTCCTAAGTTTTGGTTTTGCACCATCGGGTGGTTCCTTGTCACTCAGCTTTGATGTTATACTTGTTTTGCTCGACGTCTAACCTTTTAATATGCAAGGAGTAATGGCATTGGAAAACTTAGAACAGCATGCAAAGGATAAAATCATGATAAAGCTGCCTTACAGCTTGGGAGTCGTTACTGAAAATCGCATCTGTTCAATTCCGCCATCGCAAATGCAAACTTTAACATGTTGAAAACACGCAAAACAATTTTTTGGATTTTTGCAAGATTACGCTTTTGTTGAAGCGTAACGCAATGGAATTTTCTTCAATGTAAGTGCCCTTCCGGTCAGCAGTCACGCACGCGAACAAGTTCTGTTGACTGATTAAATGCCTACTACTAATTCGGTAGCTTAATGTGACCTTATCCAAATCTCTTTGCCCGCGTCTGTGAGTTCGCTTGATCTCACACCGAGTAAAATTAGACTGGACAAGCAAAAGTTGCCAAACTCGCTACCTACTATTACCCAGGTTCTGCAGCAAAAGCGATAACAATTAGCCATAGAAAACAGCAATCATTTTCACGAAATTGACAAGCGTTGGTCCATTACCTTACTTTCACTGCCTTCTTTCAGTGTGATGACGTGCTTCACTGATTCTACTAATTGCTGGGTAACACTGACCAATGCAAAAAATATATGAGTTTCAATATATTTCCACGTGTAGCCAACGTATAAGAAAACGGTTCGCTTCATCGGACTCCGTAAAATTTGCCTGAAAAGAAAACAATTATTTTGTATGACGGAAGATTATTTCATCTACGAAAGATGAATTACGCGCGACATGAAAGTGAACATAATGGGCAGACTCAAAAAAGCACTCGAGCAAACACATTCACATCTTTGAAGTTGACAAGCAATATTTTACCACCAGCAGAAATATAAACGACTGCGGCAGTAAGTTTTGAAATATGGAAGACCCACAAGATGAACGAATGTCATGGCTCAAATATAATGGTGCCACCTGGCTACCACCATCGACACTTTTCGGCGTTCTAACCTACGGAAGGCATACTTTCAAGCTTAGAGACATCACTATTACGCGTTGAAAATTCAATTATCATCCAAGATTTCCTCTCGGGAGGGTCGCGAGGTCAGGACTCGAAATGCATCACCGTTTTCAACAACCCCTGATAATTCTCTTGGTTCCACACCAAGCCAGGTCGGAGTTATAATCGGGATACCTGGTCTTTGGTCGACTTCTGGGTCGCGTTCCCGTAGGTGTAGCCGACAGGACTTGCGCAGCCAATCTCTTAAAACGGCTTTCCGGTCGCATGGCCGAACCATCATAGCTTGGATCTCTTTATTCGGAGAAGTAACTTGACATAAGGTGTTGGAAAAACCCATCAGCAGGGGTGGATGTGAGAATTTTAGGTTCCGATGCAAACTCTTAGAAAGTGACTCCAAAACACGTTGTTGAGGGGCCCCTTTGGCACGTATCCACGCAATATTTGCTCTATTTTGAAAAACATACGACTTTCTTCAGAGCTTATGAAATATAGCTCTATAGTGGTTTATTAGCTTTTTAACAGAACAATGAAAAACTAAGGCGGAACTCTCAACGGGGGACGACATCTCTGAACAAAAGGGCCCCCGAGGCGACTGCCAGGATCGCCTCTCTTAACATCCACCCTTGCCCATCACCAATTTGTTTCGAAGGATTGCTGAAAAAACTAAATAATTTATACCTGAAAATACTTAATCAGTAGTTTGTCTATAGTGAGTATCTGCATAGACAAAGGACACTTTTAAATAATACCTACGATATTCTTACCATCTTGAAAGTAGAATGGAATTCAGTTTACAGTAGTTTGCAATAAAATGTTACTTCCAGTAACTTCCTGCAAATGTGCTGTTAGCGTGAGTAAACATATATATTCGCTTTGGCAAACACGGAACACAACAGCAATGGTGATGGTTCACGAACAAAAATTATTTTTGCACTTTTTTGTTGATCTTAAACCCTGAGGATGAGGATACAGACAGAAAAACAAAACTTCCCCCCAATATGAAACGTTGCAACGCAACAGGTCCAAACCCACTTTGATCACAGTAATAGCAGTGGGTTTAAGTGTCGGTTGAATGTAGAATCAATTCAGAAAAGGTTCATGATCATTGAATTCTTGACATAGATAAGCATTTCACTTACACTCCACAAAATAAACATGCAGTCATTGGCAAAATATTAATCTCTAGTCTGCACTATCATGCATCTTGTTTCGATTCTGCAGCTTCAGGTTTTGATTCATATTCAGTAGAGCTGCAGATGCAACAGCTCTTTTTAATTTTTCCTCAATCTGGTCAAATGTATCGCTTGTTTTCTTGATTTCAGCCAGGAGATTGGTTGCTTCACTAATATTGTACGTCATCAGCTGAAACAACAGAAAAGACCACATACTTCGAAATTTTTGGCACATATAAGAAGTAGATCAAAAAACATATACACAATACAGTTCCATTACACTGTGTACTTGCTTTGTACTCCTTTTGGAGTGCCACGAGTGGTCTGCACCACTCATCTTCTCTGCTTGCACTGGGGGCCACTAGGCTATTTTCATAGTGAATGCTTCATAGACGGCAAGTCATTGGCAGCACAACATGTGAACCTTATCCTTGCACCCACCCATCAATGCCGATCATGAAACTTGATGGGCTGCAAGCACCTTTTTCAAGTCTTTGGTGCGACACACCCAGAATCCAACCCAGCCTGCCAGTTTTAGTGGAGTGTGCTCAACCAACTGTACCATTTAGCTGATCCCAAAGATGCTATGCAAAAGATTATATGGGTAGTTGCATTTTGAAGTTTTTCAGTGAGAGCAAACAATTCAAATAGGCCAATATTCTGATATAGAGGATCTTTGAGTGTCAGTTAATCTGCCATACACAGTACAAGTCATTCTCACTACAATGTTTTATACAGAATAATTGGCTCTAACAAACAAAAACTCAAAAAATTAAATCCGTTGTTTCAAACAATGAACACAACACAGCTGCACTCAAATACAACATTAACTGTCTAACACTTGTGATGCCTTACTGACTTTACTGCAGTGCTTTGCGAGCTTATAAGTGATGTACTCTTTCAAACATATAGGTTTACCAAAATAGGTAGATCAAAACAGAAAATTTTGGCATTTTGCTCTAACATGATTATGTTGATGTGGCACTATACCTTTTGCTAGCCTTGTCAAAACTGTAAACTAGGCTGAGTTAGTGCTGTGTTAAGAAGTTCATTTTGAATCTAAACATCTTGTAGAAACTGCACTATTTACAAAAATGCAACAGAATGCAGGAAATACTTAATAGCAACTTCTTTGCACAGCATAAGTGCCATTATGAGCAAAACTTAAGAGTTTCTTACCACACAGTGAATATGTCATAAGATTTCATATACTGTATTTGGGCCTGGCTATTGCAAACATGTTGTGAACACAACAACGCTATTGTCTATTTGGTGAACAATTTTTAGAAGTTGCCCTTGGAATCAAACGATGGATTTTAATAAAAACAATAGTTCTCATTCTAGATTTACCTTGAGTTGTTCATTGTTCTCATCCATTAATTTTTGACAAGCTACAAACTTGGGTACTGATTTATGTATATGCTGCTGAATCCGATACAATCCCATTGATGGCTCATTAGCAATCATGTGAATAGTCTTGTTGACACCATCACAAGCACGTTTGCTTTTCTCCTCCAAATCTCTTCCTCTGACAGAACTCTTATTCATGGCATTGNTGGCATAGAATCAGTACAAAAGCAAAATCATAACCTTGGCAATATCTGATCGTACAGCATATACCTGAAGATGTGACAAAGAACAGAAGTTACTCCAGAAGATGTACTATTCATCACTGAAATTACACCAATTTAAATGGCATATAATCAAATATAAACACAATCTTGAAACTGAATGTCTACATAAGGAACTGCTGTGAAGCAAGTTATGATGAATCTGATTTTGTCAACTAAAATTTCTACATTGTGTGATTGTTCACATAGCTGCAGACTATAATGCCTACTACTGTTATAATAAATAGCATGGTCCTCTGCTGTTTTATTTCTGCTTGGACCACAGCTTGACCAAATCAGGTAAGACATGCTACCATCAGACTATTTCACCTATCTAAGTTGCTGTCATGAAATAAGGAGCTGGTTAGATAATTTTGTTTCTAACAAGTATGAACACCAGTTCATCCAAACAGTTAAAATATCACACAATTCATCCTTTATGGTCACAGGCCACCTGCTACCACCATCATACCTTCAAAATTGTCTCAACTCTTGGCAAAAAGTGAAAGGAGAAAAGAAGACCACAAAGTGATTTCAACGACACAGACACACTGTAGTTCAGCAACTGAGTTACAAAATGGAAATCACGAAGTGGCTAACAATTTTTTGCTCTGTGTGTTATTCGAATGTGCTTGTGATATGGACCACAAGTTCGTGACAAAATACATAATAAATGCTCCTTACTGACCTAAGGTGTTTGTAAAATGCAACAATTGCATGCGTATGCAATTAAATGTTGGAATAAAAACTACTTAAGATACAGTTGTGGCACTTGAAACGGTAGCAAGTGAGGTTGCAACTGTGCTGTCAAACATCATATGCCTAGATGAAATGAGAACAGTGAAAGGAAAACGTGATGCTGCCAAAACTGCTTACTGTTGTAGGATGGACAATATAAGAAACCACAGTAAGACTCTGTTTGAAAACATGCAAAAACATGAAAACAATTAAAATATGCATTGAGGAGTGAAAGTGTGTTACAATTCTTCAAGCCAACAGGTTTATATGTGTTTTGCATGACCACACAACCAAGAAATTCTGGCAAAGCATTGGAAAGAATTAAATACGGTAGATAACTGTGATCCCATCTACAATGTGATGCAACTAATAATGAACCTGTTGCAGCTGTGGTTAGAGCAAACCATTCAAAGCACAACTACAAACTCAACAAATAACACCAATATAAGAATATTCTGGCATCAGGTAGTTTTGAAGTTCCAGTGAAAGCAATTATTTGGGAAAGACACATTTTCTACTTTTTTACTTGTCGCTTGTGTTCTGATTTATATTCATTTTTGATTTTATTCAAGCTGAGTTTGTTTGGTTTCTCTGCTCTTGCTTTAGCTTTTCAACTAAAGATCGACTGTTATGGCATTTTGGGGGCAGATACTGATATATCAGCCATTCATGGACCAATAGCCGATACTAATATTTGCAAAATTTTTAAATCTTGTTTTCTTCTAGATTATCAAAAATATGCCTTACCTTTTTTTCAATAACTTAAAAAAGAGTTTAGGAGCTAAAATTTTTCAAATTGTAGCAATTTCAATATTTTGATATGATTTTTAATTTAACTGATTAACTTGTCGGCATAGTACACTGTCTGCAATGAATAAACACAGTGCCATGAATAAAAGTAAAACAGAATGTTAAAAATAACAAAGCTGTAAGAACTGAACACTGAATGAAAGTGAACTGTTTACAGTGCTTACATCAAAAAAAGCAAAAACATTGCTTGAAAGTTGAAAGATGGTAAACAATGTAAAGGAAGAAGTACAAAACAGAGCATCAAGTCAAGGAGGTTAAAGTTAGTACAATACTGCATTCAATTAACCATGTCCAAAAATGAAAATTTTTCCAAAACAGCAGTAACTTTTTTGCAAGATAACTGTCTTGACTTGCTTCGTTGTGCTTTCTTGCACAAGTTGTCTGGATGCATGAGGAATATAATAGCGTTTTGTCAACACTTACTGAGGTTGATAAAATCGGCTATTTTAGCCGACACCAATAAAACCCAAATATCGGCTGATAATATCAGCCAGGCCAATATATCAGTCTACCTTTACTTTCAACATTTCATCGATTAACATTGCTTCTAGATTTAAGAGTAGACATCCATATTGTTATGTGAAATTGATTTTCTATTTTTAAAAATTTGCTGATAGATTCAATGTCGCCTTTACAGAGCTACAGTACTTACTTGAATACGGAATATTCTGTGCTGCAAAACTTAAATAACCATGAAAAGTTTACAGGATTTGTTGATTTCATGTGTGCAACTACTCTTTTCATAAACAACTCAACTGTACTATTTTTGTTCCATTAGCACTAAGCTTGCCTGTGGCATCACAGCTTGGGAGTAATTATTACCATACAGTCGTTATCATTGCAAAGCTGCCATTAAACGAGGCACCAGGGCCTGATTGCAGAGCACTTGCTGTATGCAGGTGAATCTCTATGTTTTTGCAGAGCACTTGCTGTATTCTGCAGAGCACTTGCTGTATGCAGGTGAATCTCTATGTTTTTTTCTTAGTTTTAGTTTGCTGTTCAATATGTGAATTGTTCACAGCTTCTTACCCAATTCCTGCTTGAACACAACTATAGTTCCCCTATACAAAAACAAAAATGGGAATTTGACAACACATCAAATTACAGATTACGCGCTGCGGTTTCTTTGGTACATGCACACTGTTATTGAATTCAATATAAATTTTAAACGGGGTAGAGGGCAAATTGTTTTCTCCATCTCGCAAACAACATAACAACAAAGAAAGCTTAGCCACTGACCTCTTTGAACGGCT
>JGI24159J19872_10004752_pt1 | contig 17402 bp, 8 predicted proteins | sample Ectturendosymbi4_FD_19872 | JGI IMG/M metagenome (IMG submission 19872) | reverse complement strand
TTTCATTTGCTCTAATTTTCGCTAATGGTTGGTTTACTGCATGCGATGGCTTTTATGGTGCTTCTGCTTGTTGGCTGAGTCATATGAAACAATAAACCATTGACCGTTGTACGGGTGGCTGCCCTGCGGGCCGCACACAATGTCCTCCCGAGCCGCATGCGGCCGGTAGTTTCCGTACTTGAACTAAATGAAAATTACATTCAAGAGTTTTAACACGTTTTTACTGTACACCAGTCGCGCATATCACTAGTGACAGCACTTCATCGTTGTCACAAAATCCTTATCTACCGGGTCACATTACCAAATCTAATGGCTCCATCTATCATCAGAACTTGGTCAAAATAGGTAAATCTGAAAATGTCAACCACCTCCGCCATACCATTTGACCCAGGTGGGCGCTCCCAAAGGAAAAAAATGTTAACTTGTTTGACGTTTTCTGATGCTATCGATCTTTGGTGTGTTCTGACACCTGGCCTTCGACCACCAAACAAGCTTAGATGGTGGATACATTTGCTTTTAAATACATTCATCGCCTCAAAATCTTCGAGCATTTCCACTTCATGGGTATCTTCCAATTTTCAAGCACACAGGCCATTTACGCATATTCAGTTTCGTTGCCCAAGGGTACCTCTGCTGGTTGCACCAATTGTACCAAATACCCAGTGACTACTGTACCTTGGTAATGTGTTTGTGTTTTATCCCATGCACAAATTTCAGCTGCAAACTATTGCAAATAAGGCCCGGTCATTGATAGATCGGTTACCATAACACGCACTTGACAGCATCCCCACAGAGGGGTTAACCGCTTGTCACCAATTCTGCTAATGTAGAAACGTGCTGTTAATATTTTTTGGAGAACTGAGGTTACTTTTTAACTGGACTTAGGCTAAACAAATTCAACCATTCCGGAAAAAATTTGAGGCTAAAGATGGGCATAGTTAAAAGCATGGGCATCGGAAGGATTTTTTCTAGGGGGGAGCACTAGGGGTTTTTCCAAAGTTTTTCTATAGGGGCCAGAAGTGGTGAAATGTGTGTTTTCCCACTCGAAATCAAGAAAACAGCCTTTTTAGATGAAAATTCCAAAATTCCAGGGGGGACCAAGCCCTTAGAAGGGGGCATCTGTACACTGCACTGACTGAATACACCCTATGTGCACAATTCAATGAAATTGTCAATGAAACACATCATGTCGTGAAACCTTAGCTAAAATGAAACTATTTGCTTTTCATTTGCGGAGATGGGCTCCCGCAGACCACTCGTGACACTCCAAAGTCGAAATGGAGTATAAAGCGACAACTGAGGTAATTTTAGGCAAAAACAGTCCAAATTTGTTGCAGTAAAGGTCTTTGGAGACTATTCTTGCTCAAGGTGATTAGCTGTGCCCAAAACCTTCATACCACACACAAAACAATTGTCGTATTAACATTTCTTAAATTTAAGACAAAGTGCATGTGTTTATAAAAACAAGGAAGGTTAACAAAACCAGCAGTGCAAATATATGTTAATACGGAGCAATTACAAAAGGCTTTTAGTCACTCGACTAAAGTTGTCTCTATAAAAGAAGTTTATAGTCCTCCTTCAACGACATAACCTGAAGACTTTTTATGAACCACATTAAAAGCTTATCGACGTGCAAAAAAACGTGATCTTATTATATAACGTGAATGTGGCTCCAAATAAACTGGCAAAAGAAATTGCGTTTGCTGATGTGCTGGATTGCACAAATAAACAATTTAGTCACAAAAATTGCGCGGTCACACATTCATTTTCCGTGATTGGAAAGCAAGACTGCGCTTGACCACAAATATTTTCGTGTCACTGCAACGGCATGTTATCTCCCTCCACATTCTGGAGCCTTTCTGTATTTTCTAAAACATTCTTGAAAGACTAAGCTGTTCGCTTTTTTCGTTTTTACTGCATCAGGTCAAGCGCAGACTGCAAAATAAACGGCGAGAGTAGGTTAAATGGTGTGGAGTCTGGAAAACAGCAATTGCGCACTGAGAGCGTATAGTAAAGATACACACATCATTATTACAGGTGTATTTATACGAGAAATATTGTATCTACCATCTTGTGCGCATGCGTACTGACAGTGCAACACTCTTCTTGCGCATATTTTTTCCCTTTTCATTGGAAATGCTGCCAATAGACAGACGCAGCTTAAACCGCATTAACGTGACTGTTGTGCTTTCTTTATTAGGCAAAGATAACGGATCCAGCTTTTTTATGATGAACCAGAATAGCACGTCGCAGAAACAGATTGAACTGGACTGAAACGCGATGTCAATGATCCACCAGGATCTGCACTGAGTGCAACGACTCCTTTTCGCTGAACCCCAGAAGGCGTGCTTGGACATGAGCGAGAGTGTTTATCTCCTTTCAGAATCGTTTGAAAAAAACGTCTTTTCGAAAATTTTTTTGATTTCACATGGTGCTCTTCTGGTTCATTTGACGATTCGGGACGCAGGCCATGATGTCCCTTACCAAGATGTTGACTTATTTCAACAGTTCCCGGTTCCGGTCCTGAACATGAGATTCTTTGCTCTGAAGATACGCTTAGAAGTTGGACTTCTGAATCAGTGGCACAGTTGCATTCATCTAGCGAGGTATGCCTTGAGGAAACTGTATCATTTTCTTGGTCGAAAGTGTCATCGCTGCTAGCAGAAACGAGGCCTAAAACAAGAAAAGTTTGTCAAAGAGTGTTAAGGCCTGATGGCTTCTATTTTAAGTAGCCTTTTGTACATAATGCCCTGAAACTCGAAAAGGAGTAATTGCAAAATGGATTTGTTATTTGGTTAATTTCAGCGAAGATCGTCATTGTTTTGACTTATATCAAAAATCAAATAAAACTTCACAGAAAATTTTAAATGATTGTTCCCGCAATAAACAGGATATCATCATGCAAAAATTTTTAAACTTGCCAATGCTTATATTTTTATTCAAACAACCGATTGCAGTGAAGCAAAGCTGTTCCAGAGATATGATCTAAAACGATTTCGCAGTTTTTTGTCAAATCTCAGTGAGTCTTGTCACGACTCATGCGCAATAATGACTGGTTTTATTTGTATTTTATCGGATTCTATTTTCAAAATCATCACACCCTTCCAAACATTTTGCGACTTTTTTGCTGCACTGACGCGTGAATGCAAGTGGAAGACTGGTTGAGAAATTGAGCTGGTTGTAAATTTGCGACCTAGTTACTTTTCTGCTAGCCAAGTTTTTAGATGAGTACCCTACAGAAATTAATGCGGACTTTTACCCAACTAAACAACGTAAGAATTTATTGAGCAAAGGACCGATTTCTGTCAATTGGTGACTCCGAAACTTAAAATCAAGAGAGATTTATAATCCTTTTCCAATACTGCGGGTAAACCTTACTACATTTTGTGATTTTCTCATTAATGCGCTCTGTAATATTCACATTAAAAATTGCGGCAAAATGAAGTGCATATCTGTTTACCAGCGGTTGACATTAAATGAAAAAATGGGAGTAGCAAGACAAAAATGTAAATATAAAGAGTAATCCCTCACAGACAAAATATGCCGTCTTTCGAAGCTAGTGAGATAAGCGTCGAGTTTGCCATAAACCAGCGTGGAAGAAATAGTTTAACCAACTCGCGTAAATCAAGAGGATACGTCCGCCTTGGGATAAGTTGATCGTCATTTTGTACAGACAACAAAACAATGCAGCGCAGAAATTAGGAGCTATACCTGTTTTATTTTCTATTTCAGATATTTCTTGCTGGTTTGTTGAATGACATGTTGATGCCAATGAACGAGATGGCATGTTCGGACTCGCTGAACGCAAATGTATTTCGCTGCGCTCACGTGACGAAACACTTCCGTTCGGCATCACGATTTCTTGAACGGCCTGTACCAGTGACTTGTTGCAAGGCTTGTCCTCTTCCATACAAATGTCAACGTTATTGTCGGAAGCATCTTGAGCAACAAAAATTATCTGGTCTTGATCTTGATAGGCTTTAACAGTTTGCTCCGTTTGGTTAATGTTGTTGTAAAAACAGGTTGTGTCTTCTGGTAAAGTTTTCGTTTCGCTTGCAATGGCATGATTCTTGTTTGTACTGCCATGCTTGCCAGTTTCGACGGGAGAGTGATGGTTGCACAAAATGTTGTTAGCTGAAGAACTACTCTGCAGACCACTATCAACGGCTTGTTTGTTAAATCTCTTCAATCGCCACTTAGCTGGCATCAGGTGGTTTGGACTAGCGGGTTGAGATAAACTGGATTTTTTCCTCGGCGACGTCGGCAAGAGTGGCGGCTGGCCATCAGAGAAAAAAGGAGAGGCTCTATTGTTTTCGTTTCGAGGTTGCTTTGCTGGCGAAGCGGAGCTCTTGTGTAGACGAGCAGGACTGCGAAACCTTGTCAGTTCATCCTTCGACGCGCTGCCCTCACCGAGGTTCCAAAAGTCTTCTTCGTCTGAAGCAAAATCCCTGAGCATGTTTTGACGTTTTCTGTGTGGACTTGGAGGGATTGGACTGGGGTCTGACACACGAAGGTTTTTGAAAGGTGAAATAGGCGGAAGTGAAGACGCTGGAGAATGATGCAGACCATTCTTTGTAGTCGAAGTGAGCATCACTGCTGACCTTGAAATCGGACTCGTCTTTTCTTTTGGCACAGGTGTTGCTGAAAAAATAAATTAACCTGTTGACGATGCACGTCTAATCTGCACATAAGCCTAACCGTTGCACCCGTATCATTCCTGATTAATTTGCAACCGCGATTAGCACTGCAAACATGCAACACACTTCTTTCTTTGAGTGAAGAACAAGCGACGAATGTATATTATAGTGTCTTACATCACATTCATCTGTTTTACTTTGATTTTAAAATACGGATTTCATACCTCGCTCGTGATACTCTGTCCACCGTGCAATGTTGTAAAAAATATCTGTTGTTTCAGATAATGTAAAAACAAGTTTTTTGAAACTTTAGCTTTGATTCTGTTTATAATTATTGTCACAGTGCAGCTTTTGTCATACTAGTTCGCTACACTTTCAAAAACCCATTTTATTTTGATCAAAGCAAAGAAACTCATTTAGAAAAATTTTTTTTTCAAGATATTTATCTATAAATTTCCCACAAGCTTTCTTGCTATTTATGAGACAACCTGTTTTGCAATAGAAAGCGTTACCCACTTGTGCTTTTCACAGAAGTTGTTTTCGAACAACTGAGGTTCAAAGGCTCTGTCTGCACCTCTGTTTGCGGTTGCATAGAATATGACTCCCAATCAGCTTCTGCAAATCATATCAATCACTTAATGTCACGATGTTATGGAATAATCCGGATGTCTTCGCACTTTACGTGAAAAGATTGTCTTATGATATATAGCAAGACCCGGAAAGTCGGACCGAGTGCCACTTATTTCTATTTTGGGAATAGTTTTTCTCGTGCATGTTCCTTTCGCATCTAAGACCACGCCTAATAAGGTGATTTGTGAAAAGAATATCACGATTAATTATTAAAATATCTGATCTGACGTACTAGTCAAGCAAAGTAAAAAGCTAGCGCACCTCTCGCGGGGCCAGGGACAATGGAAAATTTACACATCTCCCCCATTCATGATCGGAAACAGAAATTAATTACTAATATTAGATAGTTTCGCTTGGTGGGATAATTAGCTTAAATGGAAAACATTTGCGTTGGCTATCGCATACCTTGATTTTATTTCGCTGCAATCAGTTCGTTACATCACACTAATCTTGCAGTAAGGGCGAGATAAAAAAGCCAAGGAACAACATTAAAGTTATACGTACAGACGAAACTCCAACCATATCGATTACATTAGAACTTGCTCATGATTGGGAACATTATGTTATTAGCGAACATCTCTACAGGAACAAATGTTAATTATGCACTAAAATACTTAATTGTTTTCAGTTTTTCTTAAAGTGACATCTGTAATCGCGTTTTTCTACCTTTGGAACGAGGTATGGGCAGGCCCGCAACCAGGGTGGCAAACCGGGCAATAGTCCCCCCTAAAATTTTAAAAACATTTTGAACACGCCAATAACTTTTATAGTTGTTTGGTACAACAACAAGTTACAAGCATTTTGCCTCCCCCGAAAATTTAAGCTGGTTGGCGACCCTGGGTATGAGTAATTAAATGCGGAGCAGCGAATATTTTCTGTACTTCTAAAATGCACATGCCATGATTTGACGTCAGTGCAAGACTGTCTGGTAAGCATTGGGTTTTAGCTTGAAGACTAAACATGGTTTAGTTCTTTTTCTGGCAGCAACACTTAGGCCTTAAATTAAAAAGCGTTGTTTGCGTCATAACTAGGGCAACCAAAAGTCAGTAAAGTCAAAATTGTTATGCTATTTTAAAAGTTTATGAAACGTCCACAAACCAAATTTCACTCTGGAAGCATGAGTGACTTCAAAGTTATTAGGTCAAAAAAAATTAAAAATCTATCATTAGGTCAAAATTTATCGTTAGGTCAAAGTTTCTTGCAGAATAGTTTCTCTTTATCGATATTTTATTAAAGCTACAACAGCAGATATTGACATGCTTTTGCAGGTTTAGTTGAAATTCTGACATAATACTAGATTTTTTGCAATTTCTGACGTAATAATGTTGTATTGCCCACTGCTGGACGATGGAAAGTACGCCAGGCGTGATAGTACTTGATGCTGAAGTATAACAATGTAGAACCCTCTCAGTGACTTCAGAAGATTTGTTTACACTGAATATTTCCCATATGCGTTTGGATTGATTTTCGTCTTCGGTTTGTTAGCTCTAGTTTCGTTTGGGACTTTCAAACTTTTGATATTTGTTTTATTTCAACAGAAAAAAGATTCTTAACCTATCGGTTTCTTTTCTAATAAATACCTTTTTCTTTTCTAATACATATATACTATTCCGCATTTCACTTGCAATCGCAGGATATTGATAGGTCAAAATAAAGCTCAAATTTGCAGATTATGAAGTCAAAATTTTAAGTTTTTAGGTTAAAAAATTGGTTGACCTCGTCATAACTTATAAGCAAATCAGCGAACATCAGCTGTGGTAAGGCTTTAGTTTCTACTACGCAGGACAATTTGTGTGAGTGTGCGCTTAGGTCTTCCCTGCACGATTTCCTATCTATAGTCAAGGATGCGAAGATGCGTTGTGGACTCGTGGATTTTATCGTCGGTTTCGTCGTTGTTTCAGCTAATAAATTTAAAATTCGATCAAACATAACAACGTTAAATTGGAGATTGATATTGGCACAAGCTTATGAAAAACAAACTTTATCTTGAAGTTGAATGTTACGTTAACACGCGTTAATCAGTTTTTTCACCCTGCCCTATCAAAACAATGAAATTACCAGCGCTTGGAGGGCACTTATTGTTACAAAAAGTTAACAACACATCTATTTCTACATATCAATGCATCGTGAAAACATTGTTTGAAGAATTATATTTCGGAAGACTTAGTTGCATGTCAACACACCCTGTTCGGTAAACGGACAAAGCAAATATAATGCAACTCTCTTCTTTTACATATATTATCACAGCTAAAAATGATAAAGCTAAATCAAGAAAAAGAAAATCGGTAGCCAAACGTTTCAAAAGTTGACACGTTAGTTGATGATAGTGATGGAATGCAGCAGCATTGCGGTCCCATGTGTGAGCAGACAGTTTTATTGCGATTCATGCGCAAAGTTTTGTCCATTCTCTTGTGCTATTAACTTTGCTAAAAAAATCTACAGTAGCAAAATTCATAGGCTTCACAAATAAAAGCTTCGCGTTTCCTGACTAGTATGATATTGTATAACCTGATAACTCCAGTTGGTGCAATTCAAAAGACGAACAAATGTCTAGTTCAGTGGTTCTCAACACGCGTACCGCTACGTGTAGCTACGCCAAGGTTTTAAATGAATATTTTAAGTGTGTTTATACATAATGAAATTTAACGTAAAAGTACAATAATTACAGGTATGATTTTCATTATTGTGCTCATGATTACAGTTAAAACGGTACTTGACAGACAAAATATTGCCCAAAGAGCACATCACTACAAGTTTGAGAGCCACTATGTGGATCAGTTGAGATAACATTTGTCCATCAGATGCTGCTCTTCGTTGTCCAGTGGGGCAGACACACAAATATAAAGGTTCCGCTTATTTTTCTTAAACTGCTATTGTAGTGCCATATCATTAATGCTAGCGATTCCCGAAAAAAGTGTCTTTGTCTCAGCGTCATTATTAAAAGCTTTGCTTCACTCTGATGGAACCGCCTTTGTTCAAAAACATCGCTTGCTGATTTTTACTGCTTCGATTTGAATTTTTTTTCGATTTTTTCCACTTTCACCCGTTCCCGGATCATGTTAGGTAGTAATTTGCAATGTTGTTATTGGTCAGCTGTAGACAGACTAAATAACATGAAAAATTGCATTGAAAAATAAAATAGTGTTATATAAATAAAGAGTTGTGTAATACTAGCAGTATTTCCGGTTTTTACGTCAGCTTATTTAAAAAATTACCACGAAGGTTTGGCAAAAACCGAAACTGAAATGACATGTGATAATGTAAGATTCCAACGGCAACGTTCTACAAAACAGGAGTTTTAAACGTTTTTATTTCCCAATACATATTACAGTCTTGACCTTTCATAAGGATAGCACCAAAAAGTAATGGCGTTGTCTTACTATTCCATGTCATTTCTGTTATGGTCATTGTTTCACACTTTTCTCCTAATGACGTATGGGTTTTTCCACCGCAAGATGCAGGAAGACGAAAAGTCGCTCTTCTGTCTTTAGACGTTGCATCGCAGTGTGTACATTTTGTCATACCACGAGAGACACCGATTGCGTCAGAGTGCTTACTGCTCAGTTATGTTGACTGTTGACTATACAACAGGATTTTAACTTCCATTTAAATGTGCCCGCATCTAATTTCATCAAGACTTCAGACCAAGCTAAATATCGGCCCTTAACTTCAAACCTTGAGCAAAAAATTAAGTAACTGTCTAGAGGTGTTCGACGAGGCAAGTTGGTCAACAGGATTACTCGGTTTTCTGAGTTTTAAACATTGCTTGAATAAAGCTAGCGCCAGTAAACTCGATCAGGTCGTGTTCTTTGCCAGCTCCCCTTTCCGTTGGATTGTAATATTCGCGTTTCGTCACTTAGCATGCTTGCCCAATCAACTTATTTCACCCATTTTTTCCGCGCCTTATGCTTTGCTACTTCAAGTGTTTAAATATTTCTGTAGCTTTTATAATGCATGATTAGGAGCAAAAAAACTTTAGGGTTCATTTTCCTATGCCTGTTTAGATAGGTGTAGAGTTGTATGAAAGATGGGCGGTTATCAAACTTCATCTAACACACTCTTATTGCGGTAACAATGAACCTACATCTTCAGGGCCTTAAAGACTGTATATCAGTGGTTCTTGACCTTTTTTCTACCACGCTTCCCTTAAGTGATTGTCATATGTTTAAAGCCCCCTTGACTTTAAATAAGTAAATAGAACCGAACGCTTCATCGTTCGAAAAGTGTCCATGTTGTAGAGCGCCTGAGGGCTCGCGCCTCCCTGGAAATTTATTGATTCCTCCCCGGGGAGGCGTGTCCTCCAGCTAAAAACCACTCCCGTAGATTGTGGACACAAAGACTTACCGAGAGTTGTACCACTCTTTGCCATGCTATACGACAATGTCACAAATTTTATTTTTTTCATCCCTGTTAGAGGCACACGACATGTCTAATCCTGACAAACGAGTATCAAAGCTCAAATGTCTTTTAATTTGATGTTACATTTGCATTTTTATTCTTGTTGGATGGATACTGCTACACATTCGATATGGTCCTGTCAACTCTGCATGGGGCAACTCCGTCACAACAAAGTAACCTTCTAGACGTACCTTCTGCGTTGTCTATTTTACTCGAATATATTTCCCTTGTGCTCCATTTTTTAAGAGATGACAAGCGACCTCTGCTCGGAGACAGTTGTTTTGCTTCATTTTCAGGACGTTTCAGTTCAATGTAACCTGCCTGAGCATGCTGCAGTCTGCCATTAGCAACAGCTTCATCTGGAAGTAAATAAAAAATTACATTGGTTGGGCAAAAGTTCTCCAGCGCATAGGCTTGCACGAAACCCGTGTTTTGAAGTTCAAACACGAGATAACTTTGGTAAATGAACACGGTCGCAAACACAAAGTTTTTCACTTAAACTACTGCTGAGTTGATGCGACCACGGAAGTGCGGTTGCGGAAAGTGATGTGACTAACAATTATTTTGGTTTTAATCAGCTGATGTAATTTCGTCACTTACCACGACGCATGTTATTGACATCTTGCATGCTGCGCTGCAGCTCTGCAGGAGACGGCCTGTGAAGTTGTACCATTCGAACATTTTTTCTGGGCTCATTGCGATCGCAGCCACGCTCTCCAGAATTACCTGCGGAAAACGAATGGTGCGAAGCTCGTACTACACCAACCGAGACCCTGTTTATTGAGTCACCCGTTGCAGGTTCTCAAAATTTTTGAGCTTTTGAAAAAACACTCAGTTGTCTATTGGTGTGAAGATAATCTCATGGATTGCTGATTTTGGGGAATAAGCATATTTGGTATGTTCTTTTTGTACTACTGTAATATGCAAAAGTGTTATAAGATAATCAGAAAATGTTGTTTGGCTTACGCAAAAAGCAAATTCATTTGATTCGAAATTTTGTCTGTTTTTTCGGAATTTCCCGTGAAACGATAAATCACTCTAATAATCACAGTTAGTTTTCTGACTTCATTGATAGTGTAGATTCAATGTAAATTTTGCTTTAAAACGCTCCATTATTATATTGTTATTGATGCTTGCCTGTGGTATAAAATCTGCGTGGGTGGCAACACTGGCAATGTTTTGGGTTACATACTATAGATGACTACTTTATTCGATATCGTGCTGCATATTACGCATTGTATTAAACTTTTGAATAGTTTTTCTTTACTGTTGAAAAGCTTCTAACTTCTGCGTGTCCACGTTTCACAGAACTGCAGTATTCCTAAAAAAGTAAAAAGTTGCAGCTTGTAGTTCGTGAAAAAATTGCTGATTTATTTGCAGACTGCAAGACAGAAAAAACTGCATGGCAAAGTTGTCATAAAAAGAATTTATGAAACCATATTTCCGATAAAAACAAGGAACATTCCTGTGTGAATCAATCTTTATTCAGTTTGTTCAAAACATGAAATCATTTCCCAGTCAAGGTTGAGCAAAATGTTTTCGTTTTTTGGTAACTTGTCATAACATTCCTTCATTTAAAAAACTGCACTCACAATGATGCATTGTCTATCGTCGAGTAAGTACTCTTCACAAGGGGGTAAGCAAAGAATCGATCAGCAAATATTTTTAATATAAAATCAATTTCACGTAATACTACGCATCCTCAGTCCTAAAACCTATTCAAATAGAATTTTTAAATAAGTTTTTAGGACTTAGGACGCGTAGTATTGCGTTAAATCGATTTCCTATTAAAAACTGCTGATCGATTCCTAGCTTACCCCGTTGTGGAAAGTACTTACTTGAATATATATATGCTCAAGTTTGAATCATGGCAAATAGATGAGAGCAGATCCCAGTCGGTTGATTCCTCGAAAGCTTACAGCAAACTTAGAGCTCTTCATTACTCTCATCGCTCCAAAATGCATAAGCAAACCAAGCGTAGCACCTGCACCTAGCAGTACGCTGACTGAGAAAGTACATACAGTGTTTTTCTGAAAGGAAGAAAATGGGGTGATTTTACTTTTTTTATTTATCTATTTGAGAAATCTAAGTTGGGCTTGTTTTGTGCGCTTTTACGTGATGCATTTTTAGCTACAAATACCTTCATAGCCTGAGGCAATTTAACTGTTTGAACGATACGAAGATGACCTGCCTCGAATTTCCTCTGCATTGGGATTTACACACTTTGTGCTTCTGTGGTAAACAAAAATAATTTTTGTCCAAAGTTTTACGTCTCGAACAATGCTGACTCACTGGCATGTTGGTATTATTCACAAACAATATTACGTTCGTCGGAATAAGGCACAAATATTGAAACTTTTTCCACTTTTTGACATTCAACGTTGTGAAGACAATATAAACAATAACTAAGAATAAGGAACCCACCCTGCATCATCAGTTTTCTTCACCACCTGAATCGTCACATGCATCTGAGTTATTTTGTGCAGGTTATTTGTAAACGTCGATGATACAGACTTGAATAAACAATTATTAATGGATGCTACGCAGTAACAAAGTCCATGAACACATGATAGCTTCACTGAAACACTAAGCATAAAACTTGCCTTGAAAAAGCTTTTATATTAACAAGAAACAAGTACCGAAAAATCGACCAAAAGCTTCTCAATGACATACGCATTTTGGCTGTAGCCTGGCTTTAGCGTCAGAACTAAAAAAGACGTTACTATTTTTCCTCATAACCTCGTATAGATGATAGAAAAATAGGGTCTACCAACAAGTTCGTTCTTTGATCGTCACCGACCCGCTGCTTGATTTTCAGATGTGGTACCCACCTGGCAAAAGTGTTTATATTATCTAGTAGTGAAACATGTTTTAAAGATGATCGAAGTCTGTAATAACTAATCCTTTGCAAATGCATTTTCCCGAAGGGACAGAAGATGATGTTTTTCAATTTTTTTTACTGATATAGCGACAGCTATAGGCTATACTACATTTGTCCTCACCCTGACTTGCAACGATTTCTTCAGGCTTGCGAAGATTTGCAGTCTGACTTTCATAAGCCTGTGAACAAGAAAAAGATGAACTGTCTGAGGAAAGTGCAAAAGTTGAAGGATGAATCAAGTTCCATAACAGCATTGCATGCGTAGTGTACTAAGCATCCAAGACAAGAAACCAGCTGATCAGGCAGCCTGGTTGTCAAATGCTAAAAATTTTCATCAGCGTTGTACATGAAAAGCTAGGCACCATTGTCACGAACATAGCTTCATTGCAGAGATCTGGAGCTCCTGTGATAAGTTATGTGTACAGTAGATTGTACGTACACAGTTCCAACACTACGTTTTTTCCTCTGCTTGACGCAGAAAATCAATAAAAAAGCTCGTCTGCTCGTTGAATTCAGCAGCTGTTTCCCCAAAAATGGAAATTTTTTATATAACTTGACAACAATTTTCTCGCAAAGTTCATTGGTCACAAAATGCTTCCCTTGGTCCTTAAACCGCCAACAGCTGAGCGACATGTATTCGCCATCCCAGAAAATGGGAAGGACAAGTCATGTCGAAAATCAAAGAATCCGTCTTATGTGAAACAGCAGCCCGCGCAGCATGAAATCCAATCAGTTGAAAATTATTCGCCAGTTGTGTTTCACACGTTGTAACGATAGAAAAACGAGAGAATCCAACTGATTCTTTACTATGCGATGTTAACAAACAAAAACAAAAATACACGTCGATCATGGGCAAAACAATACTGCCAAATTTGCTATGGAAGGTATGAATGTTGCATTGCTGTCGAGATAGTTAACAAGGACCTGCGCTGGCCCTCTACAACAGGGCTGGTAACCTATTTATTATCGAGCCGCATAAATAGCGGATCATCGCTAGCGGACCGCAAAAAATAATAAAGTTTATCTTAAAATTCTACCTTTATCTTCCTAAAGAAAATAAGGAAAAAAACTACGAGAAGGAACGTAGTTTCAAAAGATCAAATTTTTTCAAAAGTTTTCAAAAGATCAAAGGACAACAGACTTTTCGTGGCTTACTGTCTAAGTATCTGCTTATCATGGAGTTCCGCACTGAGGCGATGTTGTGTTCTAAATTGGGTAACGAAAATTCTGTTGGGGGCCATAGTAAAGGTTCCCCACACTTGTGTGTAGTCTACACAAAGCACACTGCAAAAAAATGACGTCACCTTGATGTCCTCCTGCCTAAAAGTAAACAGCTCTGCGTTGTCCACTGAAGCAGGTAAGCCGTCATCGACTGCCACCGGAACTGGTCTGATCATGCGACGTGTTGGTGATCCGACTGTGTGCAAAGAGCAAGAGATAGCAACTGGGCCAATGCTTATCTCTATACCATCACATGGTATTTTAAATCAGTGTTTTCCCACAAATGACTTAACTTTGGGCCAAACGCGGCTGCAACACAGTTTTTCTGAGAGAAATTTGCGTCAGCAATACAAAGCAGCGTACCCCACTGTAAACTAAAATCAAACAACGTTTGACTGATAAAATGACAATAGCCAAAAGCATCATAAGAAATATAACTTATATGTTTTGTCTATGAAGTCAATGTCACCAGAATCAGCATACACTGATGTATTAAAAAGAAAATATTTACTGGGACTGAAGATGCCGGGATAGCGGTGAAATCGATTTCCTTTTTAATACATCAAAATGTGCTAAGGTGCTACTGACTTTGGTAGAGACAGGATTTAAGTTAAAGCTGTGGGCAGTCAAGGATCGCCGCAGATAACAGCAAGTAAAGAGCCGGAAGATGCTGAAGTTGAAAAAATAGGTAGAGGTTATCGCTATAACACATATCACGATTAAACCAAAACTTTATGTTGAAAAGACGAAAATGTTTGAATTCAAATATTTTACTTCTGCACTAAGCATGCTAAAGATTCTTGTAAGATACGTGAACAACAACGACTCTTAAATCTATTGTCTTGAAATTTTTACAAGCGTTTGCAAGGCTTTCCTTCTTTTGTGTATTGAAAGCCATCCATACCTGGTAAACTGCTTGCATAAAAACCGAAAACTGGTTGAAGCAAAGGTGTAAATACTCTGTAGTCCGAAGGAAGGTTCCTGTGTCTTCTCCAAACTTCAAAATCTTGGGACATTGGCATATCTGGCAAAAATACGAGAGTTTGCTGCTTCCATGTAAGCTTTTATCTTTCAATACGTTCGTAGAAAAACAGAGTTAATTCGGTTTCCAATCTTCCTTTTCGCCACAAATGAAGCTATAGAGGTAAAACAAACAGCCTTTTACAGAAAAGCTTTAAAGAATATTGAAACAATTTTCTTTGCAATGTATGTTTAATTGTGTATCGGCATCCACTGTCTATTCGTGTAACCTTAAACATGGTTTATCGTAGTAAATCTACATCAATCTTAGAAAATAATTCAGGCTTAAGCCTTTGAGAATTAAAAAATAGCCTTAACGAGTTCTTTTCCGTTCAGCTTGAAGCACGTTAGTCAAAATGCAAGTTAACCCAGTCAATAGTAAATGAGAGCACTTTCGCCGCGCGCTAAAATCGCTTTCAAGCGCGATCAAAGGACAACAGAAATATGCCTGTTGCGCAAAATAATTTTACTGTCAAACGTTTTGTTGCATGTCACACTTTAACGACCAAAAGCATTGTGATAAGACCAAGTTACAACTATAACCAACCCAGTGAGTTCCCAACGTCTTCATAAAAGATATCATTGTGTGGACGCATGGGAAGGAGGGGGTCACCAGGGTAACAACCATATGAAGAAGAAGATAAGGAACGTTTGTTTCTGTTTGAGCTTGTTCCTCGACCTTCATCCCTCTTTTCAAATTTTGAAGAATTCGGAATCTGAGCAAAGCGCCTTGGTGAAAGTTCCAAAATAGTGAAAATGCATTTCAGCAGTTTTATGACAAAATATTGTTATAGGAAAAAAACGCACTGAAATTATATGTTTTTCAATTATTTCTTTCAATTTCGATTTAGCTAGGTTTCGGTTGACAGGAGGGCCAACAAACAAAGAGGGGACCACTTCAAATGAAAGACCCCAAACCAATGTCATCGTTCATTTCCAGCAGAGGACACCAATTGCGAATTGGAAGACCCCACTGGCTACAGCCCTGGAGGTAGTACATCTTGCTAAAATAGAAGTTCACTAAGCCATGGTAAATCTTCAGTAATGATTGCAGCCATTGAAATATGTTTAAGATAGCAACAATACACAATTTTCAAGTTTAAAGTTTGTAAGTCGACAGTTATCTCGTGACACGCACCAGTGATTCCTGAGCCTCCTTTTTAACTTTGGGACTCTCCAGTTGTTTACGTTTGGAATAGGTCTGCTGTTTTTTTTGTGTTGTAGACCAAGATCCCAACTTATTCGATGAAGTTTTGTTGGGTGAAAATCGTTTGAAGCGATGGGAATGTAAAAGTTGCCTTGGCCTGCGCACTGGTGACACCAAAGCTGAAACGTGGTAGGCATTTATGTAGCGTTCTGTTCTGCTCTTGTGGTCTGTCGACAAGCTCGAAGAAAACGCGTCTTTAAACGTGCTTGGAGCCAACAACGGTACTGGTCGAAGTGGCATGTGAGATGGAGAAGGAAACGTCGTGTTTGCTGCTCGCTGATCAACTTCTCCATCCGTGCTGGAAGTATTCGGAGGAGATGACGATCTTGAAGGATAGACCTCTTCATCAGGTGATGGACTGCGCCCTGCCGTTATCACGTTCGTGCTACCACCTGAGGCTGAAAATGTACCATACAGTAATGAGTTGATCCTGCTCACAGAGGTCATGTAAGTGCACCTTGCATAAATACGTTCTACCAGGTTTGAAAATGTTCTGTTTGAAAAGGTATGCCGCATGTTCTGTTTGAAAAGGTATGCCGCATATGATCTAGTTCATGGGTGCATAGCGGGGGGCCATCGATAAAAATGTATGCGACCGTGCACATGTAATTTGAAACATAAGGTATGGCGGCTGTGCATTAATAAAATGTGGAAGCAGGGAAGGCTCAGTGTGTGGAAGCAGAATAGAAGCCATTCAAAAAATAAAACTATCTTGAACTCACTGGCGGCCGAGATTCATAAAAATAAACCTAACGCAGCCGGCAACAGCGAAAAGATTGTGCACACCTGCTCTAACATAGGCGGATCCAGGATTTTTTTACGGGGGGCTCAAGGACGAGCCATCCGGATGTGCACTGACTGCATAGCAGTGAAGACCCAATTCCAACTTTTTGTTAACAAACACCGTTAATAATGATACACATTTTGGCTAAATCGCATTCTCACAATTGCCCAGACTTACTGGGACGTTTCCGGAGCAGAAGCGGCTTTCAAAACAATTCAGAAATTATTTTCAAACTTATCTAACCTTGAAAAAGTTAACTTGTTGAATGTCTGAAAAGTTTTATTATTAGCAAAACAAACACAGGACCACGCGAAAAAACGCGTTGGGCAGGCATAGAAGTGGCACAAAGACTACACGAAGAAACCTGAAATGCCGCCAGTAACCTTTGTTAGCAGTCTGTGCAAGATCCATGCCGTATTGTGTTTGAAAATTAGAGATGTTGATGGAATAGAAATTCATGACGGTCGGATTTGAAAATTTGTTTATTTTCGAAAATTTTTCCGATTTTTATTGCATAACACCCGAGACGTAACGAGGGTGGCAAGGGGGCACAATTCCCCGGACGCCGAATCACTGCGGGGGGCAAAGAGTCACAACAATGTCATAACCACTTTTTTCAAAACA
>JGI24159J19872_10004748_pt1 | contig 17404 bp, 10 predicted proteins | sample Ectturendosymbi4_FD_19872 | JGI IMG/M metagenome (IMG submission 19872) | reverse complement strand
GGTTGCAATGCGTCGGTAGATAGCGATTCCGCAGAGATCCCTACAAGTTGAGATGTCACCTAGTTGTTGCAGGAGCCTATAGTTGTTGCAGGTCGCAACATGGCGTCTTGAAGTTGTCAAGGCTATGCAAGGGGAAAGAAAGATTCTCACGACTTTGTCCGTTACTAACTCTGCAGTAGCTCTCAAGTTTGATTGCCTTCTTCGAATATATTTAGATAAACAACAAAATCTTCAATACACTTGAATACGAAGTCAGAAAACGTAAATTTAACGATAAACAAGTGCGTTGAGCGTTCTCATGCGCAACCGGAAACAGCGACCAATTGCCATGATGTATGTTAGCACTTAGCACTAGCAGGCTACCAAGTCAACTGTTAGACTGTTCGCAAACAAGTACATTGCATTGAATCACGAATAGAATATTGCTTGAAATCAGGCGGTAAGAATGCACAAAACATTTCAGTACAAATGTATCCACTATAGTGAGCTCCGCTCAGAAATAAAACCTATATGGTAATAAGTTTAACAAAAAACAAAAACAATGAGAATGTAAGAACCGACATCGACCCTAACCTTTAATTTTGAATGTCATAATGTCAGCACCCAGGAACACAGAAATTATTATATTGGCGATGCCTCACAGGAAGGTCAAGTGCTAGACTAGCGCCTGTCGGCCTTACAAAGCAACACCTTGCCATGCGCTATTTGTATTAGATGACTATGTAGACCAACAGAGTCGGTTGTTTCTTCTCTTTGTATGAATTTTTCACAGCAGTTGAATTACAATTTCTGATGTTGCTATTACAACAAGTTTGAGCAAAAATAAATCAAGATTCCAGTTCGAGTTTCGCTTTGTTCATGCCTAATGAAAAATCAAGAAAAGAACCATGCAGAGTGCAAGGTTTGTCTGAGCAATTTACGTACCGCTGCTCGAACGACTGAAATAAGATTTTATTGCAAATTTATTTTTAAAAATTCACGCGCTTTTTCAAAACTGTTTGAACATAAATGTTCAGATAATGTTTTACATGCCTTAGGAGTGTTTACTGGCGTAACGCAAGCTAGATTTAACAGGTTCGCATATAGGTGCTGCGCTACAGCTTGACAGCTACACTTAACATCATTTGTTGAAATACTGTATGCGAATTAACGCAGTATTCATGGGCGTCGGAAATATTTTTTCCAGTGGGGGAGGGCAAAAGCGGTGAAATCTCATTTTTCCTTCTCGAAACTAAAAAACAACCTTTTTTTGCTAAGATGTAATAAGAAATAGTCGAATTTCAAAGTCCAATGTGGGCCTTGACTCCCCTCCCACTTCCGACACCCATAACTGTAGTTATAAATTCTCAGTACTGGATGTTTAACAAAGCTGGGTAGTAGCTCAAACAAAGTTTCTTAAATGAAAGCTACAAAATTGGTTCCAAGCAAGTTTCAAATTATTTAGAAAAGAACTTGCTGGTCATACAGCAAACTAAGCCTAGGGCTGTATTCTTCATCAAACTTTACCTGTACATGATAGGGTTGATCATCGTGTGTCCAAACCTGTAGGCAGCTGTGGCAAACACGTTGACGATGGAAGCGGGTGTGTTGGGATCATAACCACGGTACGGTCCAATCAAATCCTTGAATGGTCCAAGCAACTTAGGCAACCAGTGCTGCAACAAAATTTGTTCACTTAGGAAAAGTTCGCTTAGTTGTGTTTTGGTATTCCAATTTTTCGCAATCGTATTTTCTATACCACTCGCAAACAACAGACTAAAACTTGGAAGTGTTGAAGAGTCATAAAAAATTGCAACGCAACAAACAATGATTTAGATGAAATCACATTGGCCGTTCCTAAACACAACTGTTTTCATCATCAGAAACGATGAGTTCTCTTTTACTGTAACGCCTATCGCTTCTTCGACCTTTGCTGACGACAAAACCAGTTGTTTTTCGAAACGTCCAATGTGAAGTCACTTAAATCATTGGTAATAATTGCCTATTATTTCCTATGCGCAAATAAGTTGCTTTGAAAATAGTTTTCTTTAGTGNAACACGGAGCAACTTNAATTCTAGTNTAAACGAATCTTCGTCNATGCAGCTTGATAATAATCAGTTTGTTTTGCAGTCTTTTGTTTTTCTTTCTGACGCTAACGACAACGAGGCTGCTACACTTTGTTTTCAATTACCGATTTTACCCAATTGCATGTTTTCAAGCTTTTGTATGTTAAAGTAGTGAACATTTTGCAACAAAAAAGATGCAGCTGACGCGTCGACGGTAGTTCGTACAACAGCCACCATTTACCGTGTACGTTATGTGTTGCATTTGAGCACCGACTATCTTCCGCGTTTCATGAAAGATAGTATCGCCGTCCCAGTGAATATTGACTTTTCTCAAGTAACGTGCGATCCTGTTATGTTCGCGCATCCACAAAGTGTGCATCGACGTGAGAGACACCTGCATGGAAAAGTGAACGTCTACGCGTAAAGCAGAGAAAGTGTTGAATTATCAAGACGTTCCACTGAAGGAAGAAAGGCGGTAGGGCGTCATAAAATAGTAAAACACGCCCTAAATTTATGCCGATATGGATAAACGTCACCAACTTCTAACGTATATTTCATTCTCACACCACCACACTCAAAGCAAAGTTTAAGAATTCTACGCCTGTCACTATCAGTAGAAGATTTAGGGGGAAGAAATTCGGCACAATTTTTCCTCCCAAAATAACAACGGCGCTCTCTTGAAGTGTCGCCTTTTTCAGCAATGATCCCCTTAAAAATTAAAATGTTTTGCTCTTCATTCGGATTTTTACGAATTTTGGCACCCTTTTTTCGAATACCCTCCCCAACAGCAGGTTTAGATTCGCCAATGTTCACTGTACTGTGCACGTTATTTCTTACTTGCTCGTTCACACGCAGATCTCCGGCAAGAAAGCATGGTACACTCCTTTGCTGAAACGTCTCTCCATCTCCTCGTCTGCATTCAATAGGAGCGACTGGTCTCAACAAGTTTCTGCCTGAAAAATCACGAAATCAACGTCAAAATTACCCCCAGTTCGGAACACCTCTTCACACTAATTGCAGCCTGCTAAGACCCAGCACAGAAACCTTTCACATATTTTGTGGCGATAATTTAGCATGTGATTTATGGAAAAGCATAAATGTATATTATTTTTTAAGCAAGAGCATAGCTTCACAATCCCATCAACACACAAGAAATTGTTCATTTTCAAAAGACTTGTGCCCCAGGTATGCTTTGCACGAAGGGGAGCAACGACAGGGAACTCAAAATTTTTTTGCAGAAACAAGTAGCCTGTAAGCTTTACCTGATTCCAGATCACTGAAAATGTTGTAAGGCAGTAATGGTTTTTGGCCGACTTCAAGCGGTTGCCCTTCTTTCAAGAGTCCATATTCATTGGACAAATCTCTAATATTCTTCACATCTTGATCGGTGCTTCCGTAAACGTTGGATGCATCCAAGTACGAAGTAATCTAATACACACCACACCTAACGAATTACAAAATCAAACAAACAATAAAAGCAATTTGGTCTGAATCTTTTCGAAAGGAATGTCACATGGCACTAATCAAGAACGTTCGCTGAAAACATCCTTTTTGAAAAAAGCCGCTTCGTGATTATCACATGATGCTGTGCGTGAAGAATGCCTTTACAAATGCGTTTCTTTGTCCTGCTGCATTCCTCTAGCAAGCGAATTAGTAAGTGCTCACACTTAGTTACGCCGAAAAGACAAAAATAGTTCCACATCTGGTTTCAAGACTATGAAATTCTTCGTTTTATTGTACTCAGTCGCGTGGTGAGCATAGAACGCCGTCTGATTTTTCTGAATTCAGTAGTGGATTCTTTTTCCTTGTTTCTTGATATGGAAGCAAAACATTGGCGCTTATGTTGCTATTTTGTGTGAATATTTTATCGGAAAAACTTAACTGTCTTTACCGTAGCAGAACATATTTTTGGTATTGAATTCTCACATATTATTTTTGGGCACTACAACCCTACCTAATTTAATATAAAATGTTTCAGGACTACGTTATACTGGAATATTCAGGTAGGTTCAAAACATGTTCAAATAACATGCGAATAAAATCACCATTTTTGCACGTTTTTTCGATTCTTTGAAACAAGTAATTACCATTTGCGCAACATAGAATATATCTACCGTCAAACAAGATGCGCGCTTAGCAAACAAGCGCTTGCTTCACCTTTCAGTTTGCCGCAGTTCGTGGTTGTGTTTCAAATGTAGGGCAGCTAATAAAAGCGAAAGAAAATTTGACAGTCAGAAAAGATGGCAAAACGTTGGGATTGTTTGCTTTCCGGAAATCTTTTGCGAACCGCAAATTCATAGACCATAGGTTGCCGCAAAGATCACCGCAAGGAAATTCCATTCACTTTCTTCAAAAGCGAGAAGCTTGCATTACATTTCTAGGGCGCGAAAAGTAACTGCAAAAGGGGTAATTGGGATCAAATTTACACGTGTTAAGAGATAAAAAAGCAGCGTGTTGACAGGAACTTGATATTTATTCTACTGCACAACTTTCGAAACAAACGTGCTCTACTTCACTTTACTTCAGTGAATTGCACAATGCCTCTAGCACTGGTTTCCTAACCTGGTTGATCTGTTCTCTGCGCGACACTGCGCTGAAAAATACTGACGTGATCCCAGAACCGCAAACAGCGCTCGATCGTGTGAACTCCATGCAGCTTGATGAACCGTGACGACCATGACCTCGTCTTGACGAAGGTGACTGTGAATGATGGTGATGATGATGAAAACGCCCGTGTCGAGGGTCAGCTGAATCCACTGGGAAGTTTTTATGTGCAAACATTGTAAACGTGGGTAACGTATAAAAATCACAAGATGCAGCAAAGGTCGCCAGTTTACACAGAAACCCTTAGTCTCTGGTGGTTCATCGAAACCTTATCTGTTCGATAAAGTGAGAAACTATTTACGATGTGCTTCCCATGAAATGCAAAAACGTATACTTTTTTTGAACTAAGAAGTGTGAAAATTTAAAGAAAGCGGTTTTTGAAACATAAATTTAAACTGGCGTCAGCATGCTGTAAAATAAACCAGTAAACAAAACCGTAAACAAAGCCAGGGGTACAGCTTATTATTTCGTAAAATGTTTCTTTCTTGATTCAGGAAAGTGATGTTCGTTNGTTAAACCACTGAAGACATCTTTAGTTCATCAATCATTACTAATTTCATTCTTGTTCTACGTGAAGGCCANGCAAGCCATGCAACAATTTAATTTGCCAGACCGAGTACAGCAATTTCTCAAACCAATTTCGGACANGCATATTTTGAAAGTTACTTATCACGCTGCTAGAAATAAACTAAACACTTACCAGAAATAGGGAANCAAGGGGCTTCGCGCTCGCACGAGTCTTTGCATGCCTGACCGTCAGAGAATCGTTGAATGCTCGGTGCCATCGTCGTGAAATCAAGATCGTGGTCTAAAAACTGACCCCACTGCATCACCATGTGCGTGAATTCAAGGTCTTGGCGAGGAATGCGAGGCCCTGGTGACATCAAGACACCAACAGATACGTACCGTGGAGAGGGAAGGCTGTGATTATTGTATCTGCGTGACAATAATTTGCTTTTGAATAAACGCTGCACACAGCACAGAAAGTACTCTTAGTGAAACACGTTTTTATATTACTACAAACCTATTAAAAATTTGATGTATTGGTAAAGAAGTTATTGTGCAACAGCACTGCCGTTTGAAAAATAAGTCATTTTCTGATTTCATAGCTAAAATGTTCATCTGGATGACGTTTACGAATAGACGAAAAACAAACCAAACCGTAAAATGCTGATGCCTTATAAGCCCTTTTGTTTCCAGTTTCTATGCACCACTTCATTTATACTGAGGAGAAATTTTAAATAGTTTGGGTGCATCCGCGATCTTGGCTCACAGTTTTCAGCAGAAATTGACATTTGACCCTTTGCACAGTTTTTGCTAAATTTGTCGAACACATGACCAGTGAGCATAAAAATGTGTTAAAGACCCGAAGGTTTCAATACAAAAGGCTGGACTCAAAAAGCGTTTTACAATCTTCCAGACTGGCAAAAAATTAACAAACGAGCACAAAATTTTTCTACAAATACTCACAGTCTGCCAGAATCCCATCCAACAGGGGCATTGAACCCATTTTCATAAATCGGTTGCAAAAGTCTGTGGAACGGTGTTAAAGAAGCTCCCCACAGCGGCCGATGGAGGTTGTTGCATGTTCCATCTGAGGTCCGGTATCTGGGTGAAAACAACTTGTTTGTTATTTATGTAATTTAAAAAAAAAAGCGCTTTGCTTTCACACTCACATCATAATCCTACTTGCAACTTGAGCTGCATGCAAACACTGTTTGCCGCGATGAAACTGCAGCACAGTCAAACCGCGCAAAAAATACATACATCAGGTAAAACCAGCCTTCAGCAGAAGTGGTATGAGCTTTATTAAATTTATACACAAACGGAAATGCATACTTGCGATGAAAACAAATATTTTCGGAGCAATCTGGGACGGTTTGATATTGAGAACACCCGGACAAGTTGGCCACCAGCTCTACGACATCCTTCCCAATCATCCTCATCACTGCTGTGCTCTCATCAGATTCGTCTTCTGCTCTGGGTGCGGCTTGCGTATCAAATTCTGTTGAAACGAGTTTCGATCTTGTCTTTAGCAACACTCGACAAGGTTTCACAAATTTTTTCTAATTCATCGTGGCGATGATGTGAAGGCGTCTTCGGTCTCCAAACAGTTAACCCTAACTTTGCAGAGGTAAACACAAATCGTTCCGTTACCGTAATTGCAGCACTCATATCGTATCTCGCGTATTTCGCATGAAATGCATGTACACACCTCCAAATTTTTCCAAAGAAGTATAAATTGTAGAAAAAATCCACTTGCTGTTCTAAAATTGGAATGTCATTACCTGATTACAACCTTCTTTGACTGAAATAAGCAGAGGAGCAACGACAGCAATTGTTCTCTCGTAGCGAAAACGGTTTTGACCAGGATAAAAATCGAGAAAACCAGGAAAGAACTGGTAAAAATCTGGCAATTATTCGCTGAAATTTTTTTAAATGTTCGAAAAAGTTATAATAGGTTTTGGAATTTTTTTTCAGCCATTAACCAGTGCGCACAACAGTATTTTACCATTTCTAAGCAAGAACCCTGACCAAATATTTCCAAAAGTTGGAGCACAAGTGGATTGATAACCTTTTTCAAGCAGTGCGGAGATTTTGCAGGAAACCACAGAAGAAACTGAAAGTACTATGCACAGTATAAATTGTCAGCCAGCATTATGAGCTCTTACCTGTAGACCTGGGTCGTGGTAGTCGCGACTCCACCGAAAACCCATTAAGCTGCATGCCTCTCCTCACGCAGCACTCGATAATACGCAGCGAGACGTCGAAGACCTCAGCAGCACGCGTGAGGTCTATGCCTTCTTGGCTAGACGGGAAACGCATCAAGGTCAGAAGATCGCTGGCAGACTGGCGGTTGTGCCTGTTGAACATGAAAGAAGCACCACCTTAAAGCGAAGCTCAAAATAATACAAGATCGTTTCGACCGATTTTCGGTCTTTATATGTTCAAGCGTTTTATCGCAACAGTTGTTTTTGAAGCAACGTCGAACCGCGAATAGCTTTTGGAAGCTAACAAGTAATGGAGGGTTTTCAGTAGCCTTAGCTGCGCGGTCTGAGGATCCTGCAACTCTACCTGAAAGAAATACCCTCCCTTGCGGTTGCAAACTTCTGTTTGTAAGTGCAAAAGTGCAAATACAATCGAAGCTTCGTATCGCGTCAACCATGTGCTTTTCGTAGGACACGCGCAGTGAATTGCGAACAGCGATAGTTGTATTGTCATAAAAAGCAAAACATCTGCAAGGGCCTGCATTAGACTTTTTTATCTTGTTGCGAAAAAATTACTGTTGCTAGAACAACAAAGCATAACGTAAGAAGCACCCGGTCTTCCACGCAAAAAAGCGCTGCGTAAATATGATTATGCGTCATAACCTCAGACTTGATGTCTGTTTGGAAAGAAGCCGCGAAATGAAAAAACACGCAATTTAATGCCGGTGAGCGCCTCCAGTTCACATTTGCGTACAATTCAATTTGTTATAAAGGATGTACGATGATGAATGATCAACTTCAATTTCTACGTGTACTCTGTGGATTTGAACGCATGGGTCTAACCAGAGAGAAAAAAACTTGATAAACAACCACATCGAACTTGTAAGAGTGTTACATCTTCTTGCACGGTGAACTTCCATCTCGGAACTGTTGACGTTTGCATAGTGGCAGACAAAATACAAATTAGCAAGCAACAAACTCGACTTTAAAAAGTTCAATGAGGCGAAAAATAGAGATCAAAGCTGTTTGTTCAAGTAAAACAAATTATTGCCTTGGCGAGTTCTCTTATTAAAAGGGAAACTCATTGACATGACTTGGTTAAAAGACCGTGGAACGCTACGTGAGTTTTAAGAAGACAATGTTGATCTTTTGAGGTCTAGCACATCAAGGAGAAACACTATATAAGGGTAAGCTCCATCGAGGTCACACAATGTGATTCCATGAACTTTTACTTCCATTGATATCACTATTTATTTATTTACTCAACGAGAATTGGCAACAGGCTGACACCTGAATAAATGCTTTTCACCGCGTCGCGAAGGCCGTGATATTGGCAAACATACACGCGTTGCAGCAGCACCGTAACAAATAAAATACCAGTGATGAACAGAGTATAGCCGAGGGCAGGCAGCAAAAGCTTTGTTAAAACCGTTAACAGAGTTGATTTATGAACAAGTGGTTTCACACCATGGCGTCCGTAACTGTTTTTTTGCCTGCTGCCATCCTGTGTTCATCGGCAGCGCATGTTTGTAATATTACCACCACCTTGCAGCTGCCACCCAGTGGCGCAGCCAGAATGAGGCCGAGGAGGCCATGTCCCCTCCCCCCGAAAAAAAATTGAGAAGATCTTTACTGGTGCTTTAGATCATTTTCAACTGTTAGAAAATAAACGGAAGAAACAGTCGGACTCAAGACGACGTCAATGACTGATGCTGTAACTGACTGGCCCCTCCCGAACAAAATTCTTGGCTGCGCTATACTGCTGCCACCTACGTGTTGGTACTTTTGGTACAAACATTTTTTCCAGTCAGTCGGCAAGCAAGCGATATGAATCCACGAACTTCAGTGATATTAGCTGCGTCACTAATGGATGCAAAACTGTCTTTCAAAGCGCTGTCGCAGCATCGTGGTGAAAGGATATGCGTAGGACCAGCGCCAGGGGTGTACAACCTTTCACGATTGCCGGCCGCATTACGATTATTTTTATGACTTACGGCCTCCAACGAGTTCAAGATACTTTAATCTTTTTATATTGTTTCTGTTCTGCTTCCACACACCAAGCCTAGTCTGCTTCCACACATCTGGTTGGCCGTCTTTCTATTTAAGTAACCTCATACAAGAGACAAAGAGTTTTTATCAATGCACGGCCGCATACAATTTTATCGAAGGCCGCAGGTTGTGACCTACCCCTGACCTACGCGAACCGATCACCACTTATTGTTTTTGATTCTGTCATTATGAGGTTTATTTTGGCAACCGTCAATCCGCCAATCTGGGTTATTACGGAAAAATCGAAATAGAATAGCACAGTCTTCCAAAAGTAAGGCTGACAGTGAATAAAGATGAGGAAAGCTTCGTTGTGTGGAGTTGTGAAGTAAGTTATCATTCAAATTCTCGACGAGAGGGAAAATCAGTTTTTGCTAAGGGTCTGAACACTTCCAGCATAATGTAAACCAGCTTTCATGTTTCTGATTCCATTCGCCACGTTCAATGATCAGTACAGTCGTCGGTGGATACCGACCTTTCCAGGTGTGCAAATTCGTGCGTGATACAATGACAGCAGCCTTTTGTGTTTTTGGAAATAGTATTCAATTGCTGCATTACACGAACATCCTTAATACAATGTCGCACAAAACTGCTGCATTACCTGTTGTTGAAGTGTTCTATAGTTCCGTTGATTCCGCGATTGACTTCCAACCTGGCAGCCTGCACAGCATCTCGCAGCTCCGACAAGCTCACCTCATTCGATACCTCTGCAAATTATTTGACATGCAATAGACTTAATCTGTATGACTTTCAGAAAAAAGTTTTAACGCAGTGGTTTGATATGCTGGACATTTAGATTGACAGGTGTTCGAGTTATGCGCCGTCACCTTTTCTCCCGTTTTAGCGACGAATTAAATAAAATTCGCTTGGAGTTTTGCAGCAGAAAGCGTTCGTTCGTTTCAAAGTTTTTCCAGTGCAATGCCCTCTTTTTGAAACAATACGATTCACGGAAGAGAAAGAGTAGCGAAGCAACCAAACGCGCATACTGAAGACAGTCGATTTACAAACCTGCTTGTCGTTTCGACCTGACTGGTTTATCTTCTATGAAATATTGTCTGATGAGATCAACGACTTCTTGGTGATTGTCATGATGGCCTCCTTCATATAAAATGGCAGAGTCACACAAACCAAGCATGCAACAGCGACTTTGGCATGATTCTACTTATGTCATGAAGAACTGCGATTAAATGCAAATGAAAATCGAATTCGAAAACCAGATGCCAGTTTTCAACAAGCGTTTGCTTGAGTGTAATGATGCATGGCAATTAAGAAAAGAACAATGAAAGTTCCACGGCAACACGTGTTGGGAATACAGCAAACAAAACACATTTTTGAGGCACAGCTTGTCGTCAAGTCATTTGTTTGGTTGGACAAACAAAATTCGATCACTTAAGCTCTTGCGAAATGTAATTAGTTAATATTTTATTCTTCTCCATATCTTGATACCGACAGTTTACAAAACTCCAAATACAGTCTGTTACCACATTTAAAATATGAACTGTATAACTAGAAATGACTGAACAAAATTAATTACGAATCATACGGTAGTAGATGCACACTGGAGGAAAAGGTGCTGCTTTTCAAAAACTCTGGACTATTTCAGCAAATTTTTCTCTATCGCATTGAAAATTCTTGCTTTAAAGCCAAGCCTGACTAAATATAGTAAAAGATAATATACAAGGCTCATCTCTATAAGACATTGTTCTTTGTTTTTACACATTTTCAAAACATGCTGAAAGTGTACACTTCATACAAACCATCTTCCGTGCAGCCATGACGTAAACAGTGAGGAGGCAAGATGCCAGACAAGCCTTGTGCGATTTCGTCTTCCGTCAGTTGGACATTTACCGTCAGTGTCATTGCTGTGAACAAATTAACAAATAAAATAGTATTCGGACCGGAATTGAATGAAAATATGTGCTTCACTTTAGTCCAAACTATTTTTTTTTCTTGGTACGCTATTTGCATTTCTGCTTGTTGATTTCTTAACCTGTTGATCAGAACGTTCACGTTTGATGCAGGAAACATTTCAAATATTACCCATCGGAATGCATCCACAAATTAACCAAAACCACCTTTTGAAGCTTCCATAACTTCAAAAACCCGCGTAATAGTAAAATCTTCCAAAAACCAGCTTTGCATAGCATCGCCTTTCAACGCATTACTCAACTGACAAAATACATAAAATAAAAAGATAATGCGAATCGTTTACAACTTCTAGCCACAAGAAAGCTAACTTCAGTTGAAGAATATGGTACATCAGCAGTGAGTACAAGCATGTGTCACACGCGAACAAAGCTAAACAACCTGAAAGCTTTTTTGCCAGCTTTCTAAACAAAAATTGCAAAGGCGATTGGTATTTGCAGGCGATGCAATAATTTCGACAGGGTATTCGAAAAGGTTCTCAAATACGCAGAATTCCAGCGTGTATAAACTACTGCAGATTGTAAACGCAGTTTAATCTTCTTACTCGTCAAAACATGTGCTGTTTCAACTCTCTGGCGAACTTCAGTTAAAACCTTCATACAAATGTGACAATGTCAAAGCGTCTCCTAATGCAGAATATGCAATGTTTTATGAATACTCGAGCAGCAGCTTGCGATATTAATGCAGCAAAACTGCTTACAGTTTAAATAGCGGTTGCTTGGAAAGGAAAAGAAGTCATTTCGCAAATACCACTTAAGAAACGTGACGCAAACCATTTTTGGCTCAATCAAAACACTAAAACCTTCTGCTGAGAAAGTTTCGACAAGAATGGTTTTCCAATTTTCGTAAAGATGAAACAGCATAGCAGCATCTAAATGCAATGTATCTTTTGAGACGTTACGTTTCAACAGAGCAAGTTACGCATAATCATCAGGGAGGTAATTACCGGCATCAAACATATAAAAAACCTTTTGCGTTTACCAGCAACGATGACGTCATTTCCACTTTGAGCTCTGCACTCGTACCTTCCGGTATCGTCTTTTCCAGCACCCAAAATTGTCAATACGCTAGATGGAGCAGCAGTGACGAAAACTCGCCCCCCTGCAAAAGATGCATGAGAACGTCTGAAACCTGAAGCATACGCCTTTCGAAGATTTACGTAAAATGGTTCTGATTGTAATAAATGTGTGCAGCAAAACAAGTGAGCAATCCAGTTTGTATCCAAGAAAATGACTTGATGGGATTATTTAAAAAGCGTTGTAACGTGCCTTGTGTATATCGACCAGACAAACCGTATAGGTGCAAAAAATTGAAGTATTGCATCCTTTGTTCGGAAAGATAAAAACACTACCAGAACTTATAATATTCTTTTGTTGATTCGCAGTCTACAAGCAGCATTAAGCACTTTCTGATAAAGGCTATGTTTGAAAACAGCCACTTATTTTGCACAAATCTTCAAATGGTTACGATTCACTGAATCGTGCAATTGAAAGTGACCCACAACAAATTACGGCTTTTTTCCAATTAATGGAACAACCTTAGAAAGGTAAAGTGTGGTATATTCTTCTCCAGATACATGGCAAAAAAAACGAATATCTGATTGTGGCAGTTCAGTCTCATTTTATACTCAATTCAGAGTGTCACGAACGGTCTGCGGTGCCCAATTCCGCTTGCTTGCGCCGGGGCCACGTGACTGCTTTCGCAGTGAATGCTGCACTGGTGGCGAGTCAGTGGCAGCATCGCGCATGAACAGTTCCTTTCATCTAAAAACAACGTCGACCACGAGCCCGAGTAGGCCGCAATTCCCGTTTATGAATGTTATGACCAGACCGGGAATCGAACCCTACCTGCCAGTTTAGTGGCATATGTTCAACCAGCTATACCACTTAGCCGGTCGTACCGAGGCAGTTAACAGTAAAATAAGTAATATGGTTAGGCATACTTGAAAACTCATGCGTACGTGCTTTTTGTTCAACGTTCTTGTTCTTGAGGTTCTGGAATACTTTTGTATAGTCATGCACTGGGTAAGTATATTTGAAGAGGGCACATAGCGTACACTTGTATGAAAATGTGTTCTCAAACGAAAGACGCTTTTTTACTAGATAGTAAAATTCTTTTATATGGGAATGCCTGTAATGACATTTTCACTTTTTTTCAAGGCGTGAAGCACTGCGCGAAAACTACTTGTCAGTCCAAAATTTACCAAACTCCTGTGAAAGCAGACGTTGTTTAGAAACCAGCAGAACCAGGATAAAACATCGTTTATGTTTGTATACCTTAGCTCATGAATGATTCAACTTAATAATTTATTAAAATGATGTATAGGTAAATGTTTGCCTCACGCAAACTGCTTTGACTTTAGAGGTTGTTGTACTTCTACGTCACTGTTTTCACTAAGGCCTAGGTTAAGCTAACAGTTCAGGTGGTTTCTCTAAACAGGACAGAATTGTTACTGGCGGGTGTTGGTTTTCAGTCAGAGACTGTTGGCACATTTCTGCAAGTTACCCAAGGCAGCGCGGTTTGATGAGTGATATTGAGATAGTGTGAAAAGTGCCCAAATTTGGTAAAAACAGCTCAAAATTTTAGTTCAACCTAATTGAAAAGTGGACGAAAATGTTTTCAAATCTTCTCTAACATGAGTTTTGCCTACTATGCAAAATATCTCTAATCGTTAAACTACGTAAATATGTATTGCACACAGCGCTAGAAAGGAAATAGCAAATTTGTACTGAAGAAGATCGGCTGACAATTACTAACACACTTTTGTAGAGCTTATAAAAGAAACAAAAGTTTTGGCACTCACCTGATGGTACAACTCGCACTCCATCTTTAGACCAAAAAATTTTTGTTCTAAGATCTTCGCCAACACCACCACCAATCACTTGACAAGCGATATGAGCATCTTCTCCCGAGTTCACAACTTGATCAACAGGCGCTCTGTCCATGAAAACATGAAATTTTTACAGTTTCACAACACTGTCTGCAACAAATAACTTCTGAACTGAGTAGAAATATTCGCGAACACTTGGCGGCTACCCCAATCAGTGTTTTTTATTAGTTCAACGCTTGCCCAACAATCTAATTAACTACTGACTGCTTCGAATCGACTTCTTTACCTCGAATGGCGCAGCCACCTTCAGCTTGCAGCGCAAAGAAGTTGCAAAGCGGGCCACTACAAGTAAAAATTGCTTTTCAGAGGCAGCTTTAATCTTTTTTAAGGTGCAGTTACGATAGTCGATTACGGTATACCTTGCAAATACTAGGGGTGTTCTAGGGATGACAGTCAAGGTGACTTGAGCGTGTTGCGCTCCCACAGAGTTGGCAGCTTCGCATCTATAAATTCCAGCATCAGATGGTTCTGAACGAAGCAGTCGGAGAGTTCCAGAAGGAAGCAGATTGTAGCGCGGGTCATCTGGTATCGCTCGCCCTAAAGACAAATAGGCAATGTCAGTCGTTGCAACAACAATGTCGCCCAGACAAAATTCTACAACCCCCGCAAACATTCAGGGCGGTGGTGAAATTTTGTTTCTTAATGTGTAAACGGTGGTTTTTCAGCAAACTTAAACTATTAAAAGCATGACGTGCTCCGTAAACAGTTGCAACGTTCGGTGGTCTTGGTGGGCGTTCCTCCCACACACTACCACAATGACCCAGAATCGAATTAAAAGCGTCATGCGTGAATACATACCGTTTACAGTCCAAACAACGTGAGGCTGAGGTCGACCCGCCACCCGACACGGGAAGTCCACGGTAAGACCTTGACGTACCCGTTGATTTTGAGGACGAATCGTGAAGTGAGGAGGAACTGCCACGACAAGAGAAACGCGACTTAAAAGATCCGTTTGATTTCCCTTTAAATTTCGTTAAATTTTAACAAATCGTGTGGTACGATCCAAACAAAATAACTGGATGACGATGAACGTTTCAAAAGCTTCCGATGGCGCCAGAGAGCACTTTGCTTCTCGTTTCATGCAAATTCATTTCCGCAGTGTATCTTGCTTGGTTTGCGTGTATTGGTAGTTTTCTGAAATCAGGCACGTGCTTTTGTTTAGGCGCATAGTTAAGAACGAGAAGAAATCGTCCTTTTGTATTACGCATAGGAGAAAACTAAATACGCGATTTCTTCGCGACCCGTAATATTCTTGTCGCATTGTACTGTACATGCGAGTTTTCTTGAAAACGTCAGTAACTACATTGTTAATTCAATCAAACAGTTGTACATCAATCATACTTTTGTCTACGCAGACTTGCCAACATGATTGGCGTCATAGGTTTTTGTAAACTAAGCCTCCGCATTAAGAAGTGGCTTTTCGAAACTGGGTTAGTCAGTTTAAAAAACTTGTTTTCTGCGAAGCACATGACTGTCAACGTCAATAGTTCGCTTGAGACCTAACGAGATTATCTCTTTTTCAATTTCACCAAGCACAACACAGACTCGGCAACAACCGAAGCGCTTCGCCAAGTTTTCGTTGTTGGGGACAAACCGCAGAATAGACGGGCCATTTTCACAAATGCATGAACATCTGTGGTGCCGTTAAACTTCTAGATAAAAGAATATAAAACAAATTCTCACTATTTTTGCCTATTTTACCGAATGACTTGGTTGCCATATGTTACCGAATGACTTAAAGAGGCCATCATCACTTTCCATTACCAAATTACACCGATATTCAGAAAAATTTTTCGAAGACTTGGGAACTTCTGAGGAAATTGCAATGCAACATTAAATAAGGGGACACCAACACTAAATGGGGATCACCGTGTCCCTGTTGGTAACAAATTTGTAAGAGCAATAATTTTCACGTTGGCCTACCGCAAGTTTGCACCATTGCCGTAGAGCGTTCACAAAAAATTTTAATACTTAGATTCATGGCAAACAAAGGTGATATCCATAGACTCAGAAAATTTTTAAAAGGTTAGATCAAATTAGTAGGTGATTTGGAGCTAGATTTCACGAGGCATGCTTTTCGAAAAAACACAGAGGCAGACATAAGCCCTCGAGAGTATATTTTTGGAGAGGGAGCGGAAACCGCTTTGTCCTGATATTTTCTACTGCCTTGGTGTCTGAAGGCCAGCGCGGTTGGCTTAATATTTCCCTTGAAAGGATGAAAGATCAGGTTTATTTTTCGAGTCTTCGAAATTTTTTTCCTAAAATGAACGGTAAAACATTTTGCGCACCAGGAATTCTCAAAAGGTCATTGCCTGGCCTTTTCAATCAACACCGTATTATATTTGAAAAAGAGGATCATGACCAAATTTTCTTTGTTGCATTCTTTGACTGAAACTACCCTCAGTGCCTTGAATCTTTTTGCCTTGGAAAAAACTCAGCTGCCATTTTCTGAACTCGTTCATATTTTTCAACAACAAAGCACCGCAAGGGTGACAACAAAGCACCGCAAGGGTGACAACAAAGCACCGCAAGGGTGACAACAAAGCACCGCAAGGGCCGAATCTGATCGCAAATTATTTTACTAGGAAATCGATAAGCCTTATTGTTATTGCTGTTGGAGAACTAGCGCTGAAAGTCAATTTTGCACATAACCATGGAGCGGCTGCCTCTGGACCTCCGCCCGCACGCCTGTGGACACAAACGAAAAATATGGGATTATGGTTTTGATTCTGTTCATTCTCTCACACTTCAGTGGTCAAGGCACCTGCTAGTTACTCATGCCCGTCACTCCCAGAAACATGCGGCACAGACCCCGACAGAATCAAATTTACTGCGAAGTCGACAAGTACCGAGACATCTGTTTCACATCAACGGAACGAATCCCAGCATACCCAGCTGTCAGTACATTCAACAGTGGTGATTGGTCCTTTCAAACAACTTTCATACAACTTCATTGTATATTAAAAAAATTTCGTAACTCCCCTGAAAGGCTGAAAACTGCTTAATTTGGAGCTTTTGGTTTATCGAAAAAAGGTTATTTTTACAGCATTTTCCCCTCAAGTTCTGACTTCTTTGCCATGACGTTGACGCCTGCCTTTTCAAAAATTTACCAAATACAGTATTATGTCTTGTCCTGCGAATGGAAAACACCAGCAACACCGGAACAGTATCACAACTGACACGA
>JGI24159J19872_10004747_pt1 | contig 17405 bp, 10 predicted proteins | sample Ectturendosymbi4_FD_19872 | JGI IMG/M metagenome (IMG submission 19872) | reverse complement strand
TTTTCGTGACAAGATTTACCTCAATTTGATCACTTTGCACATTGGTGTCAACACCAAACAAATTAACCACCATTGTTGAAAATAGCCGAGCGTTATGACAAATTGGCGTCTGTTTTAGTGGCCATTTTGATGTCACTGACATAATATCGGCCATTGTGTTGCTACCAGTTGTGACGTCACCGACCGAAATCGTGACGTCACCGGCCGAACGGGATATTTAAGGTTACTTGCATAATTAACTAATGGATATAAAATGTGCATGACGTTTTCTACGCACGAACAAAAATGCTCCTCTGAAAAATCCCTTTTGTTATTTCATTGCTGGGGGTACACTGCCGAATATATGTGTGACATGTATGTTTTGCTGCGAAGATGCGATTTTGTTGTGAAAGTAATTAAAAATGGATGTCGGGAACTCAAAAATTTTTTGTCTGGAAATAACGGTTGNCACATGTCTCAGGAAAANGCATTTTATTTGGGTCGCATTTCACCCATGATTTACCGACTCGCATAGCGTTTGAAGTATCCCTAAGCAGGGCTGTTGTGTTACAACTCATTTGCCATAAACTGTATTAAAAAATTGTGCTGGTTCCAATCAATTTGTGTTCCAGATTCAGGAACGTCGCCATGCGTTACCGACCCAATCTCCCGGAAGCACTGCTCAATGTAAATTTCAACATCGAATCAAAACAAAAAATAGGAATTGTCGGTCGAACCGGATCAGGTCAGCAACTATTAGTGTTGCAGCAATCGGTTGAACGGCTTCGCATGAATCGAATAAAACATTTTTCTAACAATTCTCACCAACAACAGGAAAATCGTCATTGGGAACAGTTCTCTTTCGTTTGACTGAACTTTCTCGTGGGCAAATTTTCATTGACGACCTCGACATTGCTACGGTTGGACTTGAAGATCTTCGGAAAAAACTAACCATCATTCCACAAGATCCCGTGCTATTTGTAGGAAGCGTCCGTTACAACCTCGATCCGTATGAACAGCATTCCGATCAGGAAATCTGGAACGCTTTGCATCAGTGCCACGTCAAGAAACTAGTACTTCNTGATACCAATTATCTTCTTCATTAACTTCTAACTCTGTGCAAGCTCATCACCATTGTGCAGTTCCTTGCAGCGCATACCGGTGTACACTCGTCAGATACTTTTTCACCAGATGAATTGCAATTCGAGTAAAATCAATCCATGCTTCATCAGCAAGCGTTGATACATTTCGTTTTGAAAGGCAGGATAAGCAAAAACCGCTTCCAACGCAACATTTCGCAAACGTTTGATTATTTGTGCTTTATGGTCACAGTTGACGTATTGCACAAAACGGTTCGTCAATGTGCTGTAGGTATTAAACTATCAGAAAAATCTGCCAACCCTCCCTAATAAAAATTACTTGTTTGTTGTTCAAGCATATGTTTTTTGTTGCAGGTGTCCGACTTGCCTGAAAAACTAGAAAGCACTGTTGTTGCAAATGGAGCAAACTTCAGTGTTGGCGAAAGGCAACTGCTTTGCTTGGCTCGAGCCATTCTGCGACACTCCCGCATCATAATGCTCGATGAAGCCACAGCTTCCATCGACAGCGAAACCGATAGTTTGGTGCAAGAGACGATACGTGAGGCGTTTGCTGATTGTACAATGTTGACCATTGCTCATCGTCTCAACACGGTTCTCACTTGCGACAAGATTTTGGTGATGGACAATGGCAGGGTGAGCTTGTTTGAAAAAATATGGACATATTTTTCGGTCTCTTTCATGAAATGATTTTGTAATGCACAAAAAACAAGGGTTTCAGTCGTTGCACAAATGGCTTTTACCAACCGATTAATTTTGATAGTTCTTGAATAGACTTGAGAATAGTTGTTTGAGAAGACACGAAGATTCTGCCACTTTTGCTTCAAACAAATGAAACTACGCGATTAAAAATTAGTTAAGCATTTGCTAATTGACTCTACACATACGAGTAGATGGGTTATGTATGTTTAGATGGGTTATGTATGTTTCGGGACAGACATCAATTTTCCATTCTTTGAAAATACCCAGAAGGATAAATTTGAGAGAATTTGCAGAATATTGGTAAAAATTGAAACTTAATTTTGGTAAAATTTGAAACCAAGTCAACGTGTTTTTTTCACACGCAAACAACTCATCATGCAATTCATTAAGTAACCGATCGACCTCAACGCAAGCAACTCAATATCTTTCAACTTTCCATCGAAAACACAAAAACCGATTTCACATTCTTTCGAAAATCGAAGCATGTCTCTCAAATTTGTCCGTCTGGGTATCACAAATACAGAAAATCGACGTTTGTCACAAAATGCTACATAACCTATCTACTCCTATCTACTACTTCCACAAATCTATCTACTTACTGCCACCGCCAATAAATTCTCAGAGAAGCAAATTGTTAACTTCAGACTCCACAAAACGATTCTCTCGCCAACACGAGACCACAGTCATTCCACCCTGCCTGCTTCGCTTTGCTCGCTTGCACCAAACTAACTGTCAACAAATTCTGCCATATTTCTCTCCAGTTGGTTTTGCTACAAGCTTTTGAAAAATCTTCTCAATGTCCTCGTCAGTCTTTTTGTCAAAGCCCCATCAGGACCACCACCTCCTACTCCAGCAGAATGTAGCCTGCGGTTTTTTCAAAATGGTTTCAACTTCAGAGTAAAAAAATCTTTATCTTTCCATGTTTGGGATGTTTGGCAACAATTTTCGCTTTCTTGGAGTTAAACGCAACAAATTTTTGGTTTGCTATACATTTCTTGAATCTGGGCTTTGTTAGTTCGTCAGAGGGTATCGTGTTTGTTTTCAGTGGCAAACCCATGTTTGCAAAATGGTGTTGTGGCAGAATCTACGTGATTGGAATGATACAGTTTATTCCCAACGCGTGACTTAATTCGTGTCTACAGAAAAGAAATTATATTTTCCATCACCAGGTTTTGTTTTTTGATTTGTAAAACGTTCATTGTCAAAGTGAATGTCTCCACAAATTTGTCCAGCACGTGGATAAAAAGCATTAGCAAGCGTCCATCCACGTTTGCCGTTCAACTTAAAAGGACATTTAATATAATTGCCATGGTCAGTTAAAAGAAAAATTTTTTTTCATGGTCTTCAGACGAAGGTACTTTTTCAAATGTAAGACTGCAAACACTCTGCCAAACAGAAAAAGTAGCATCAATCTGCTCGTTTGCTTTTGTCTCTCCCAAACTTGGACAAAAGTTTGTAAGTGAATATCTCAGTTTTTTTCTTCCACAGTTGAGAATAAGACATTTTTTCTGTTTCTAAGTCGTCATGCATTGCGCAAAGCACTTTTATTTTATGGTTTGTTTTTATTCGTTTGAAAATAAATTTGATTTATATTGCGTATCTGACTAAAACACTGTCAAAAAAAAACATACGAAAGAGTGTCTTTCCCATTCTCAAGTACAATTCGCTTATCTTCCCTTGCACTCAAAGCAGTCTTGTTAACTCCCTCTGTAAAAAGTTCATGTCCCTGACGAAGAATCTCATTCATGGATCGCATCTGTTATTTTTTCCAGAACAAGCAATCTTCGTAATCACCAATGCCAATATTTTGTCAACAATTTTCTTCTTAAACCCTTACATCTCTACTCAGTTTTTCCATCTTCATCATTTTCACTGAACATTTTAAAAGCGTACACGTTTGCACCAAAATCAACTAACTTTTGAATGAGTCGCCCACTACACTCATCTCTAAACTCATTAAAGATCTTCATCCATATAGTATAAGACAAATCAAAACTCGACAATTTGCTTTGCCAAAAGCACTTTCAAACTCAGGCGCTAAAATGATAAAATATAGTGCAATAGAAATATGGTCAAAAATTCCTTCAGAAATAAAAACTAAAACGTGTTTGGTCTTTTGTTTGGTAGATCATAATAAATATGTATTACTCAGCTACTAGAACCATACTTTGTGCTCTTATTTGTTGGTGTACATAAACCAAGTGGATTGATTTAATTATTTAACCCTGTTAAAGTGGAAATTGTCATATCATGAAGCGTGTCTGTTAAGTATTACATCGTTTGGCTTTTGTTGCGTTCACAGAAATTGGTTGCATCAAACCAGTGTACAGTGCTTTAGTCTACAGATACAAAGCAAGCGCATTTCAGTTCTCATGCATGCATTGACAACGAGTTCATTTCCGCAAAGCATGTTTATGCGACTAGTTCTCAACCTGCTTAAATCTCGTGACACCATTCCAGTGCTGCAGTGGTCTTTAGGTTTTGACGCATTTCCTCTCCAGCATTCACGAATATTTTTGAATGTGTAATAATAGTAAATGTTCATTTGACAACTTCAAACCATTTTCTTCTAGTGGCTTATCCTTGTCTGCAACGCATTTTACTTCAACTTACTGTTGCACATATTACATTTTATATCCAGAGCAAAAGACTCATACTAACTATTATACACTGTTCCCTTTACACTATAAGCGGCTTCGTCTTTGGGAGTTCTGCAGCCTAAATGACCCTTGGTCCAGCCTCCCACTCCCTCATGCATTTCATAAATCAATGTACTTCGAAGTCATCACAGTTCTACATTATTATAAGCATGGATGGCGTCATTCATGCATGTGTCTTAATAGCTTGTATTTCATCAAAGTACAGTAAATGCATTAGCGCCATCAAGCGTATACTCTTTACTATCGCCATTTATATATCCTCGTCTTCTTCCATGTACTTGTGCATTTCTCTTTACTGCGATACGTATTTAAAATCTAGCGCTTAGCGTGTAGGAGCGAAGACGTTAAACAATACAATGCATGACTTTTTAAGATTAACTTTGAAGTCGATATTTTTTGTGGGAACAGCGCAGGGGCCACAGGCGAGGCGGTAGGTGGCAGTCCTGATGTGAACTTTGACAAAAACATTGAGGAGATGTTTCAAAAGCTGGTAGCAAAAACTAACTGCGAGAAATATGGCAGAATTTATTTAGAGTGATTTTGGTGCAAGCGAGCAAAGCGACGCGAGCAGGGTGGAGTGACTGTGGTCTCGTATTGGCGAGAGAATAGTTTTGTGGAGTGTAAAGTTAACAATTTGCTTCTCTGAGTATTGGTGGTGGCAGTAAGTAGATAGATTTGTACGAGTAGTCGATAGGCTATGTAGCGTTTTGTGACAGACATCGATTTTCTGTATTTGTGATACCAAGACGGACAAATTTGAGAGACACGCACCGATTTTGGAAAGAATGTGAAATCGTTTTTTGTGTTTTCGATGGAAAGTTGAAAGATATTGAGTTGCTTGTGCTGAGGTTGATCTGTTGCCTAATGCGTTGAGTTGTTTGTGTGTGAAAAAACAGGTTGACTTGGTTTCGTATCTTTCCAAAATTACGTTTCAATTTTTTCCAATATTTTGCAAATTCTCTCAAATTTATCCTTCTAGGTATTTTCAAAGAATGGAAAATTGATGTCTGTCCAAAAACATACAGCACATAACCAATGTACTATAATCACCAAACAGAGTAAACTTTTCTTTCAAATATCCTCTTGTATCCAGGTGGTTGAGTTCGACGAAACTTCCGTGCTTATGAAGAATCCTGATTCCATTTTCTCGAAAATGCTCGCTGCAGCAAAGATAGTAGAGCAAGAACATTTGCAGGAAGGAAAATTCAATCCGAGAACTGAACAATCCTCATCATTTTTGAGAAATAGTCAAATTTCGCCTGAGGCTGATGATTCGAACGTTTCGCACAGCAATTTCCATGGCTCTCACGAAAACCCTGCTTTTCAATCTGACGACGCGTAGTTTTTTTTTAATACTCTAGGGGTGGGAAGATCTACATCACTTGGCAACGAGTGCTTGTTCTTTTTTCAGGGCATCGCTGCTTATATTCATTGCAAAAAAGTGAATGGCAATGTCGAGATTTTGTGTTTTGGTGAATTGTTGCTAAAGCAATCTAATTTGATGTGTCTTCGTTTATGTTTTCCTAACCTTCAATTAACATATCTTAGTGAGTGTTTGTACTTCGTCTAATGCAAGGAAGGATATGGTGGCCCATGCCTGCCACCCTAAAACTTTTTTCTCTCTGGATTTTTTTGAAAAAAAGATACAGAATGTTTTCAATTGTAATCGCAAATTTAAATATTTTCCTTTCAAAAACATTTTACTTTAGTTTCGAAAACACTTTTTCTTCGCAAATGATTTGCAAACAAAAACTTTTTCGTTTTGAAAGCAATAAATATTTCACGATACCGATTTTTATCGTTGACACACCAAATTTTAATACTGCTGAAAAGCGTCGCGTCAGTGATGAGTAGGTACAACCCCTTGGTTGATTGTGAAGTTATTATAGCAGCTGAGTCAAAGTTATTAGGAAAGCATATCATTTGTTTATGCTTTGGTGACATACTGCCAGTTTTTTTTGGACAACGTTGAGTTTCTGAAAGGCATTTTGGTTGCAGAAAGATTTAAAGCAAACTGTACAAAGTATGGTGTAACTGTACAATTTTTGTCAAATGTGAACTTTTCCTTTATATTGTTGGTTGTATCCAGGTGCTTGAAACTTTTATCCGTGCATACAGGGTTCGCTTGCTTGATTTTGCCACAACAATAATTGGTGGAAATAATGCTCTAACAAGCTAAGACTCTTGCTCTGCTTGAAATTACAAGCTAAGACTCGAGCACTACTACCTTAGTTAGCTTAAGAGATGAAAGTGTTAGTGAAGAGTTGTTGAGGACTATTTGTATCCCCAACAGATTTTGTAGTATCCAGCAATGAGAAAACATCGTTCACAAAAAATGAAGCATCCTAAAATTAATGAAGACAAAAATGAAAGCAATTATTAAAAGCAAATACTTTGTGAAAGAAATAACTTTAACAAGGTACCAGGAAAACTTGGAAAATTAAAGACTCAGATACCGACTAAACCAGTATGAACCGTTTTGTTTCTGACACTTGCAGGCAGCTCTGCAGAAATATAAAGAATAATTAAAGAGACTGATGCCATTCCACAGGCACGAGACAGCGACAAACCCACACGAGGAAACTCGTGACTACATGACACATAGAGTGGTACACCTACGGATGAAAAATCCTACTAACTGGAGAAACACAAGATATAATGCCACACAAGAAAACAGACACAGCAGGTGACTCTGACAGACTGAACCGAAGAAACGAAAACAATGATCTGCCGAAAATAGCTTGGAAAAAGCTCGATGCGGCCTTGCGTAGACAAAACTGGTCCAGTCACATAAAAATAAACGTAAAAACGCCAACCTGTCCTGCACAGCTCCTGGGAGGATACTTAGAAGAAACCAACGCTTGTATAAATACCTGTGAAACCTGACACCAAGATTCAGAGCAGTTACGACCCTCTCAAAGAAACTTCCGTGACTGAATTCTCCCAGAAGATACTGGACAAAATTGATGTATAAATTGATGCTCTATATTGCTATTGTATTTGATATACTTGATGAACCTTTATTGGAGGACTCTGTTTGAATTGTAAGTTAACATAATTATTTATGTGTGTCATAAACCCTTTTTCAAAAAAGCTACTTTTTTACTTAAAGCTGTCTGTCTATAGATATTGTACAGTACGCCTATTAATGACTACAGTGGAGAAGGCCGGATTAATGGGGGGCAACGGGGGAAATTGCCCCGGGCCCTGCGCTCCAAGGGGGTCGCCCGTGATGATGTTTAGTTGTTTGAAATAAAATAATCGTTTGAAAAATCGTCGTGATTCAAAATAGATACAAGAATACAACGCTATATTCCGATGTTGCGTTAAGTATCACTAATAATTTTTCCGCAAGTTTGACTTACTGCCAGTTTTAGTAATCACTACTGAATATAAATATTTTCGGTTTTTTTACTGCAAACATGTTTGAATTTTGCTTGTAGCTTTTTCTAAAAATCGTTGTTTTGGCATGGGTTTACCTCCTCGTGCATCACGCCTAATGCACAAATGTCACGAAAGCGATACTATTTGCATGCTTACTAAGCAGCAAAGCTAGTTCTGCTGTGGTTGCTGTTTAGTATCATTGGTTCCGTAACTTCTGGTGCCGTCAGGAGGTAGCCGCAGCCGAACTGCGACCTTTGTTTCATCATAAAGTGTAACGTATGGTGGAAACGCACTTTTCTTCCGATGGCTACTATACTTGCGTTACATCATAAACACATGAAGCTAGTCAAGCCATTTACACCACATGTTATTGCGTGTTCCATCAGAAAATGTTTTTGATCAGTCGATTTGTAGAACGAAAGAGCAGAAAGCGAGATTGCACNGTTTATAAGCTAGCGCGATGGCGAAATCTGTAACGCCGTCAATACAGCCATTTAAAGTCATATTTTTTCTGTGCATCAGACATCTGAAACAAATTTTAAAACAAAAATCGCACCCCCACGAACTCTATAACAAAAGTTATAAAGTCATAAAAAGTCATATTGTGAATGTTATGTCATAAAGTCATTTTTTGTATATTTTCAACCTAATTCAATAAGGAAACCATTAAAGTAATCTCAACATATCGAGTGAAACTACTATATCACAAGGTCTAAGCTGCATCCTGTCAATTGAACCCGCTTGGTAACTCTGCGAATGTTGGCAAAGACGTAGGAGAACCAAGTTATTTGGATGAAATGTAACGTACTTCCAAAAAATGCGTGGTCTTCCTCCCGCAAAGAAATAAGCCAATATCCATACATGCTTTCAATTTGCTTCAAACGAAATAATGTGCATGTTATGCTCATCTTCTGAGCCGTTAATTTTAGAGGGCTTCGACAAACCATGGGGCTACCACATGGGTGTAGAAGCAGGCAAATTTTTGGGGGTGCGAAGGAGTTTTGCCGAATTTCCCTAAACTTGCCCGAAAAATGTTTAGGTCGCTTATTGTGCGAATATTTTCTCTTGAAGACCGTTTGTGGGAAGACCTCCAAAAAAATGGCTCTTCATGTGATGTTAGGCACCATTTTTTTCAAATCAAAACACGTTGGGCACCATTTGTGCCTGTATTTTCAGAGACTTTGCCCAGCTTTTCAGGGATTTTGTGAAGGTGAAGGTTTCAAAGGTTTCAACAGATTTTGCCCAAATTTATGGGATTTTGCCCGGATTTTCACAAAAAAAAAACTTTCGGGGGTGCGCTTGCGACTCCTGAACCCCTGCCCCCGGCTGCCATAACTTATGCCTATTTTCGTTGGTAAGGCTTCCATGTAAAGTAGTTGCATGCTTTAGCTCAGTCATTTTTGTTTCGTCATATAAAGTCATATTTTCTGAAAAATAAAATCATATTATCAAGTTTTTTATGTGATGAAAATGGCACTAGCCATCAGGAGCTATAAGTGGCAAAGTTTCTGAGGAGAAAAAGCGCAAGAATCGGGCAGTGTTAGCTAAAACGTCGTGACTGAAACGTTTTTTTTTTCAGCAAAGTTTTCAAGCAGCAACGTTAAAACAGTGGCATTAAGGGAAACGAAAACGTGTGTGTTGACTTGTTTGAAAAGATTTATTTTCTAAGATAAAAAATCTCACGTTTTGGGCGCCAGTTATTACGGTAGTTTTTGTGGCCTATACACTGGAGTATGGGTTTGTGTACGACCAGAAAAATCCGAAGTTTAGCTGCAGTATTTATCTAATGGGTCCGTCTACTTACACCAAGGCGAAGTTGTCACAGAAGCTCAGTTTGCTTAACCTGCCCTAAAGATTACCCGGAGTCAACACATTAATATTTTGTAAAACACTTTTAATGCAGAACGACTCTAAGCACTCTAATGAATAAAACACATATTAAATCGTAGTGGTAGTACATAACACTAAATATTATCCCTAACTTACAATCATAATTTATTTCTTGAACAATAGTGTACCTTTTAGTCTATCATGAAATTGACCGGTTGATGCGTTTGAACGTCTTCCAGGAATCGGTATATAGCGGTGGAAAATTAATGTAGACAATCTACATTAAACCCGAGATTAATGTAGACAATTTTTCCACCCCTTTATACCTCTTCAATACGTAGATTTTATGTAAAATGATTGGTTGATGGTAAGTTCTTATGTTGATACGTGTTACGTGCATTGCTGTTGGTGCTGACGCAGACATATCGTGCTGATTGTTAACTGGTAAATGTTAAACAAAATTTTGCATCCTTCGCTTGCAGTGCTCTGTGAACAGTCTTTTGCTGCTGGTCTTGGCTTGTTTACGTAGATTACGAACTTATGTAGTTTTTTTTAGCATTTTCTGCAAGTCTGTTTATCCTGCTTTCACTGTTAGCGAGTTTGACAGGGTTGGCGGTCTTGGTTTTGCTTTTGACGGCTTTTGCGTCACACTGTTATTTCATGCTTCACAGAGATTTTTTGGTTTTAAATTGCTAGCATTGCCAAGTGTTGCTTTATTTTTTGACTGAAGATGAATTAAAGAATAATCCGAGACGTCTCGAAATAAAACATGCATAGTTTTTTGAAAGATTTTTTAAACTAAAACCGTTATACACGGTTTCCTTTCCAGAATCCTCATATCCAGGAAAACAGTGTAGTCAAAGTCGTAAAATAACTTGTAAATATGTTGATTGACACGTTAACACTTGTCAAAAAATCGTTTAAAGTCGAAAACATCTCTGTATCTCCCTTCTGCGCAAAGCAATGGCAAACTGCCAGCTTCGTTTTGAATGCCTATGTTTTGTTTCTCAGTACAAAGATATTTTTGCAAATCCCCTGTATTGAGCTTGTTCAAATGGCAAAACATATCCGCCAAACACGCAATCTTACTCATCCACATTTCATTCAAAAGAAATTCTGCTAATTGAGAGTTCCTTTCTCTTAAGGAACTGGTTTGTTTCTTCATTGAGCTCAACAAAACGCGAAAGAACTCGCCTACTTTTCGGCAATTTTACTTCTGCATGTAGAATAAGTTCATGCTGCAAATCCATTTCACGCAGTGTTTTCAGTCTGTGGTTCCGGGGTCGACTTCGAATTTCATTGACTTTTCAAATCAGTTTCTTTGCAGCTTAGTGCTTCAGATGGATCATGCAATGAGTAAACAACATTTGTTTATGCTCTAATTCTTTAATTTTTGCAACTATACACCAAGGCGACAATTAAATCATTCAAACTTGCAGCCGCACCTGTGCACACTCTGACACGGTTTTCTCAGTCTCTCTTTCTCACTAAAGCAATCTAATATCTTTGACCCGGTAGTACGCCTTGAAATTTCATGCAACACAGAAGTTCTTCCTTGAAATCTTGTTTTCCCTTATTACATAAGAAATAAAGAAGAACGGCGCAATTAGTTACGTCAGTTGATTCGCTGAAATGCAAAATACCTCGACTTCCATATTTCTTCTAAAACCTAGTCATCAACATCAGTTGCCTTACCTTCAATCCTTCGCCGAATTGTGTTGTTAGAAAATGGTAGACGCTCAAGTTTCTAAGCTGCTGGGGAACCGAAACTTGTTTAACTGCAGACAGGATGCGCGGCTTCACTAACTTATTCCCAATGTTTAACGATTTTTGTTTGATTTATTTCAAGAGGACTTAGATGCGATGCATGGAAAAGAGATTCTTCAGTTGTAGACATGGTTTCATTTGCTTTCTTGACTATACATCTCGCTGAGTAGTCTTTGAAAATAATCCAGTGGTTTGCCTTAAGATTGCTGTGTTTCGAATCAGGGGCGTGCAGAGTTCTGGTGATGCCTGGGGTAACTGCTTGATTGTATGCCCCCCCTACCAACATCTAGTATTGAGGAATGTGAGAAAAACAAGCCATACGCAGAATTAGTGTTGACAAAACGAGTTTCGAAAAATCAAATTCATTCAGCATGTATTAGTAGCCTTATACCACAAAATTTTTTAAGTTGCACTCTTTGGATGTCCCCCTGCCTTAGATGCCCGGGACCGTTTCCCTCTCCATTCTGCATGCCCTGCTTCGAATGAAAGTGATGAGCAAATGTGGAAGGCTGCATAATTGCATCGTTTAGAGATTTCGGGAGCAAACTAAACACAAGGACTGCTGCGGCTGTTCACTATATGGAGCTACAGTAAAGCCAAGTCCAAGTATTTTTTATCATATTGCCTGAAAATATCTCCTTTTCGGTTTTTAGTTCACCCTGCAACTATCAACATATCTGTACATTCTCTTCTTGCAGATTGTTGTAAATGAAGCACTGGTGCTTGCTTCATGTCCACTTTGACAGTTGTTCTTTTCTGAAAGCTGAAATAGTCCTTGTTAAGAAAGTGCAAAATCGCTTGTTGCTTTGTTGAATGCATTTTCAATCTTCCGTCATACATATAATACAGCAACTTCCAGAGGTGTACCACGAAGTTTATGGTAATAAATATGAAACTAGACAAAGGATTTGACCCTGCGTCATAATTTCCAGTCTAAACTAGGAATGTGGTACAGTTGGTAGACCACGTGCCACCAAAGCAGGTTGGCTGGATTCGATGTCTTGTCGGTCATACCGAAGACTTCAAAACGTTGTTTGCGGCTTGTCCAGCTTCGTGCTCGGCGTTAATGGCTGGGTGCACGGAAACGGTTCACGCCACCATTGACTCGCCACCAGTGCAGTATTCACTGCGGAAGCAGACGTGTGGCCCATGTTGCAAGCAAACAGAGATGCGCGAGACTCAGACCACTCTTGACACTCCGAAAGGAGTACAAGGGGACGGGTAGTTTCGGCGACGGTACGTTTCAGCGATGGTGGTCGCAAATGTTTTATATGAAAAAAGTGTGTTTTTGAAAAACCGTAGAATTGCCATATAACGTCACTTCAAGGGATCGCAGAAAAAGCGTCGCTATCGGCGAACTGACTTTACAGACGAAATACAATAAATCGTTCCTAAAAAGCCGAGCATGAACGAAACCGAAATATCCAGTCTATCAGTCGCAAGCCACATGTCATTGGCCAGGATTTTACCGAATTCAGCACGGACACTAACCATTTTCAGTTACATGGCGGAAATGTAGGTTGCTTTGCGGACCGGCAAAAATCTATGCGGACCGGTACCGGTCCGCAGACCGGCGGTTGAGAACCACTGACATATCACGCCAATTACACACTTTTCATTATATACGCAGACCACAAAGAGAACTAACACGAAGCATCTAAAAATGCAGAAACAATCAAAAGCTCCAGGTTTTTTGTAAGCGTTCGAGGAATCAGCCAACTGTACTCTGCTTTCATTATTTGCGATGATTCAAACTTGCACATATCTGTACTCAAGTTTGCTATCTTGGGTTGTTCGTTGGCATATTTTGATCTTTTTCACCTCAAACGTGCTGTGAGTTGTTCTTTCCACCCGCCACAGCGATTTCAAATGGGCACGCTAGACTTTTTGGTTGCCAGCGCTACGAATGCAGCGTTACTTACGCATTCTCCCATTCTTCCGACGTTCTGAATCACGCGACGTGTTGTTTCAAGTTTAAATGAACCCCATACCTTGTTCAACGAAGCATCAGTTAGTTTTGAAATTCAAGTGAACGCAATTACCTGAGAATGACGTATTTTATCGTTTTAATTATTGCAGATGGCAGTGTGATTTATTAAATTTAAGTTACATCTAAAGTTTAGAAGTTCCACTGAACGCAATTATTTGAGAAAGACGCCATTTCAAAGTTTTGATTGTGGTGTTGTGATATGTTCACTTCACACCTGAGTTTGTTTGCTTTCTCTGCCCTTATTTTGGACCTTTCACGTTTTTCCTGTTAGCACTGCTTACAAATTTATGGACTGATGATGCGTGGTGTTACGTGAAATCGATTCTTATTACAACTTTGAAGATGGATTCCTTGCTTCTCTCACATGTGGTGAACACTTACATGAAAATGCTAAAAGTTATGTACATTCAATTTTTTTAATATAGTGATTGTGGATTTGGCATTTTTGGGACAGTGTGACGTCACGATGTGATCACAAGGACACACTGGGACCTGCAAAGAAATTCTAAGTGTCAAATTACACATTTTTTAAATGAACTACACAAAAATCCTCTCCTTTTGTGGCCTTGATTGGCATTCTGTTGCAATTGGTCGGCACGTTAAGGCCTAAATTCGGTTCTTGAAGCCACTATGTGAATTTCAAGATCTTTAGAGGTGCTAAAAAAAACATCAAGAAACTTAAACTGGCATCACAAAGCAACAGTTTAATTGAAATAGACCTCTGACCAAACCTGTTTTTGTTGTGCTTTTAATAGGAATGCAAAAGTCCTCCAAGCTTTACTGTCATTTTCCGTAAGTTAAGCAACAGTTTCACTCCGTCATGTTCTTATATATCCTGGAATATCAAGATCTACAACTACATTTCAAGTGGGATCTTACGGTTTCTAAGCTGAGCTAACTGAGGCCAAAAGGCAATGAGAAGCGCAAATAAAATTCGCTTACACATAAACGAACTCAAACGTTTTTTTCCAATGTACCCAGTGTTTTTCGCAGTGCACATAAACAGCAGGTAAAATATTTCTCTAAAAGATGTGTGCTTTCAATTGTTCAATATCAGAAGTTCTCCGAACAACGACCAAAACAGAAGGACGAAAGTGATTCTCACTCCCAGAACGTTCTCTGCACTTGAGGAAGTTGCATCCACAGAAGGAGTTGTTTGATCCGGGCCCAAAAAATCGCTCATCCATTGACCTTGAAATTCTGGCAACCAAAGCTTTTTTCGAATAGATGCAGCTTTGACATATGTGGAAGAAGATGAGCCCGACCACTTTGTAAAGAACGAGATTCCGGTCAGCAATTCGATGTCCTTGATTCTAGCAATGTGTTCCTTCAGCATTGCAGGAATCCAATCGGCATCTTTCAGTTTCGTCTAAAGAGAGTAAAAAAGTAAACTAATTACGTCTTGTGAAGGTTCAGAAAAGAGACCTTCAAGATCATTTCTGATTAGGAAGAGATAGAAGAATTGCACAACGCCAATTGAGTGGGTAGCGGTTTTTTAACCAAGAAACTCTGAACCTATGGTGATTCTTTAATCAGATGTGAGGCAAACCTGTAAAATTTCTGCAAAAATCACGACTAAATGCAAATGACCTCAAGGAAAGGCTCGCTGTAAGGACCCTTATGGACAAAACTGCAAACACTCTGCAAGTGCAGACATCAATTTGCTATGCAAGCTAAACGTTTTGTCGGTTTCAAATGTTTTCGCTTGTCGTGACTGACAGTTCATAAGAGAACTAAGTTTCTTTAGTTCAGTACCTCTCATAGTGCTGTCAAATCTGTATTTCAGTGACAAACCAGCAAATGCAACAGTCTACAATGATAAAATCAGGGGTGGGGAACCAAATTAATATCACGAATTGTGCGTTATTGCTGGCTGGTGGCAAAATCAATTGATTTTATCCTAAATTCTACTTTTATCAACTATAATCCTAAAATTCTACTTTTATGAACTACTAAGTGTGACTTCTTTTGAATTACTATCTAAGTATCTCCTTACCATGCTGCTTCGTTTTGACGGGGTGATGTACTCTAACATTGGTAACGAAAATTCTGTTGCAGGCCATATCAAATGTTCATGCGGGCCGCAGGTTCCCCACTGTGGAGATTCGTGTGTTGATGCCTCGCCCTTACTTTGTTTTTTCGCGGAACGTTGATTGCTGCCATGACAGTTCGGGGCAGTTGGCGTTTGTATTTCACGGCGAGTGTTGAGCGAGCCCTCTTGTTGTTGTCATTATAATGTGTTCTTGATACCGCTCTTTGTTTCTGCAGAGGGTAACTGCGATTTTATGTTAATTAAAGCCTAGCGTACTAGAATCGGCTCGCAGGTCAAATCGTGTCACACCCATCCCTGGATAAAATGGACACGATCCTATATCAAACAAGTGTAGCGGCGATGATTCCTCTTCTGAGAAACACTGTGGAGTCTGGAAATCACTGCAGTGACGGGGTCATGACTGGGAACAATGATGGAGCCATAGGATAATTTTTGAATTTTATTCATAAACGGAAAACTAGCTAACAAACTTGAGGCGTTTCGAAACATAACAAATTGATAACGCTGGCTCTTGCAACAACTTCAAGCTGACTCTCACGCATGACTGACATACGTGTTGACTCTCCTCGTGCTCATACGTTCTGTTCATCTTTCGCTTCCTACTTCTCGTTATTATTATTATTATGAGGGGTGTTGATGGCACTTTCTGACTACGAAGTCTTGTAGTGCCAGGACCGTGTAAAAAGATTTATAGACGTACGCCTGACTCTCGCACAAACGTTTCTACAAGATTTGCAGCAGCTGTGCTACGGAGGATTTCCGGGGTATGAAAAGAAATACCAAGTTGATTGAGTGCAAGTTTCAGACGTTTTCGTGCCGTCAAGTATTTGGGACAGGCTTCGATCGTGTGTTCCACCGTTTCGGGTATTTCACACTGGCCACAGAGCCCGTCAGGGTGAAGCCCAATGCGTGACAGATGATGGTTCAATGTGCAGTGACCAGTGCACAAACGGAAAATAATAGGAAAAAGGGAACGGATCGGTAGAGAAGACCGTAGCAGGGCAGGAAAGATAGCTTTGTAAGCATTACCTCGTGTATCGGTCTGATATTGAATGTCCCACTCTTGGAAACAGTGTTGGTATAGAGCAGAGAACATATAAGAAAAGTTTAGTCAAGTAGTTACATGTTTGTAGTGAACACCCTGGGGTGGGTAGAAGGAAGTTTCAGCAGTGGTTAGTTTCGCCAGTGTATCAGCCATTTCGTTTCCTGGGATATTTTGGTGGCCAGGAACCCAAAGGAAACGGATCTCGTAGCCCTAGGCTGTAAGTGTCGAACGGAGGAGTGTGATTTTGTTTGAGAAACTATGTTTTTCCAGGTCCAATTTGTGATTGATTGTAATGAGCTGAGGCTGTCTGTGACAATAACGATCTTGACAATTTTTAATGAGTAAACAAGGTACAATGCGTGGAGAAATGGCGAAGAGTTCGGAGGTGATGGAGGAGGAAAACTTGCTTATTGCCANCGAATATTTTAGGTTTTTATCCGCTAAGTATATACCGCAGCCGGCATGAGAAGAGATTTTTGATNTATCTGTATAGATTTTAACACACTGGTCATATATATTGTGTAAATGTGACCAGAAAAGAGGTGCAACGAACGCAGATGTGTTTGGTGGACGAACTGTAGAAGAGCAAAGTCGACAAGGTGTTTCTGTAACGGCCAAGGAGGAATATTCGGGATGCGCAAGGGAGCGGCGGCGAAATGGGAGTGATCAACCACAACCTTTGTAAACATATTGTAGGAGCAGAAACTAGGCGAATCTGGAAAACGCTCCTGCCAGCAATCCTCAATTAACGACTGAGCGGGATGGTCGCTGAATGTTAGGAGATGGGCTTTGAATTTTAAGCACAAGAACTTGTGCCTAATGAGTAAAGGCATTTCATCTCAAACGTGATGTAGGCAGATCAGTGCAGTGCTGGCCATGGCTCCAGTACATAAACGCA
>JGI24159J19872_10004746_pt1 | contig 17406 bp, 14 predicted proteins | sample Ectturendosymbi4_FD_19872 | JGI IMG/M metagenome (IMG submission 19872) | reverse complement strand
GCAACATGACGCTTCGAGTGACATATTTTGTTTTGCTTAAAAACGGAAGGTGGTTACTCTGTTCTTTATTAGGTTTTTGGTCACAGTTTTTATTTAAACTTAGTGATTGAAGATGAAACTTCGGGAAATTTACCAAATCTTCTGCCACACTAGTTAATCAACCGTGGCGATCGGATCAAGTTAGACACATTTTGAAAGTATTACAATACGATTCGCTTGAGAGAAACGCTCCGAGGACTGTCTGATCACAAACATGGGCGCAATTTGGTGGTGGACACGGGGAATGTTTTCCCCCACTTTTTCAGACAGGGGGGACATAATATGCCATGTCCCCCCACTTTTTTCTCTTTAGGTTTTGTGTTTGGAGAGATTTCAAAAATAAAAGTGATGTTTGTCACGTTTTGTGTGAAGAGCTTTACATGTTAGATGGTAGGCCACACATAGCCAAGTTGATGTTGAAATAGAGTTTGGTGTGGTATCACTGATTCTGTTAGTTTATAAATTTTAACTTCGATAAAACAATCTTTAGCACATTTCAAGTTTCTAGAGACCGGGAAAGATGTTTAACTGCTTCTGTCCGAGATTTTACCCTGTGTGGTATAGAAAGGTTATTTGCTTGTAACAGTGAGAATATTACAGTTGCACATGTGAGAGACCACAGTACAGCCATTATTTGTTCCGTGCAGAAATGTAACTGGCTTTGCTCTATCGTTGGTTGTTACGTATTCAGAAACAGACAGCGTATAATTTAATCATACTAGTGTACATAATGTTAGAAAGTTAGATTTTCAGGCAAATCTCAGAGAAGGTTTTACCGAAGACAATAAGCAGCATTAACGCGGAGACTTTGTTTTGGAATAGGGAGTTTAGCAAAAGACTGTTTTCAACCGTTAATGAACAGGATTTCAATAAAAACGTTGAAGAAGTAGCCTACAGTGTTTACCTAGCTGTATATCGATCTATAGCTCAAGACGTAGGGACTTGTTATCCTAACTTCTTGTAATGCCGCGACAATGGTGACCAACAAATCCAAAAGATATTTTTTGCTTGACTCTTACACTTTGTGCTTGTGCTGAATGCATTGGTTCGTAAGTCATCTGATTTACTTAAGTTTAACCAAACCCACAATGCAGCAATGTTTTCATCCAAGTGCGAAAAATTTGCTTTACAGATACATCACACCTATTTTTGTTGGACATTCTTTTCGTATTGAAGATGAAACTAGGTACATTTTTGCCAATTCACCGTTGTGCATTTTGATTTAATCTGAAATATATTTTTGTGTCGTTATGCGATTAGAACTCTTAGAATGAAACTTTTGACATGGAGCAGAGTTATAAGTCTGGCCCGGCTTTTCGGGTCGGGCCGGGCTCGGGGTTAAGTTTGTCGAAATATTTCGGGCCTGCATACAAAACTTTTTATAGCATTAAGAGTAACAACTTTTTTCTTTAATGACGTAGATTTGTTGTGCTCACCTCGGTAACTTCTGTGAGTGAAGCGATTATGATTTTTCTTTAGCTAATTGAGTTTGCAAACACAGCTGCGTTCTTTTATTCTCTGATGGGATTAGTCTCACACTGTTTTTGAGAAGGCGACAGCGGTGAGGAAATTTGCCCGCGATGGCGTTGTGTCGAAAAGATCAATCACTCACGCGGTTCTTGGCTTGTTTTAAGAAGCCTACAAGCCGGCTTTTTGTATCTATAGAGCCATCCTAGAAAGTTTCTTTTATGCCTATAGTGCCATCGTAGATAATTTTGTAATAGTTTCTTTTTTTCTCGAGAAATATTATATTCCACATTCCGCAGTATCATCGTTGACTAACATGCTACGTTTGTACAGATTTTGCCAATGTTTTGGTCAAGGTGGTTGCTATTTTCGGTGTGATAAACCGTGTACCTGCAATTACACCTGCACACAACGTTTTTTGTTACTCAGCAGTTGAGCACATCTTAACTCCCTCGGTAAATTTGGCTTTCAGGCCTAAATCGGGCTTCAAAAATAAATGTCGGGCTCGAGCCGGGTTCGGGCTTGTAATTTCGGGCTCGGGCCGGGTTCAGGCTTCAAAATGAGGCCCTTTTACAACTCTGTGTCGGTATGTAGGCAACGGCCAACGAGGGGAGATTGAAAGAATACATCCTCCACCTATCAACAGTAAAAATATATTGAAATCATTCTGTGAAGTAGGCTACGCTAATTTTAGGCAAAATGCTTTTGTTGCTGGTAAGAGGATGTCAATGGAAATTTTGGTAGGGGTGGGGCTGCATGCATGATGCCCAGTAGCATTAAAAAGATTTCCAGCTTTTTCATAAAACAGACATGTGCAAGAAAATATTTATCGTCTTTGTAACGTTAAGCAACTTGAACAAGACATCAAATCGCGCTGTAACCCACTTTCTTATAAAATGCATGAAAATTGAAGAGTTCTACTGTAAGCGTGATATGCACGTGCGACCAATGCGCTTCACCTTTTTGTGCACTCCAAGTGACAGCTCTGATAAAACTCAAATGATGTGTTCTGCTACATTGCTGTGCTTCTTTACATCCAAATACGATATCAATGGAAACAGGCTAAGGTACAGTACCGTGTCCAGCAACAAATTTAAGTATATTAATATGCAAATCATCTGCAAGGACAAAACAAATCGTGATTAATGTTGCTCTCAAAACACCTCTAGAAATAAGATTGGGAATCTGTATATAACAAAACGTCACTTCTGCATCAACCCGATGAATATATTAGTTTCACACCAAGCTGTCCAACCAACATTTTACAACAAAATTGCGCCCATGACCACAACATCGTTATCAAGACTGTTTGCACAGCGTCAGTGTTCAGCTCTGACAGGCGGGGCTTCATGGTTTCCTTCTGCGTTGAGTTATCCTGAACGTGCCTTGGCGGCTGGGAGGACGTGCATTTGTTGCTTTGCTTGTTTTTTTGATTTGTTACTCATTGATTTAGCTAAGCGTTGTCATATTTTGTATGGCTTTAACGTAGTCTTGCTATGTAACGGAAAGTTTTGGGATGGTTTTACTTCCGTTACTTCAGCTTCATTATGGCCCACGACCAGTTGCGACCATCCATAGACCCACCGCGTGGCTGTGTCATTGAACTCTTGCAAACACGTTAGCCTACATCACTTACGCATCCTGTGTAATCTACTGGGCTGTTATTTTGTTTGTTATGTCACTGTACACTTGGTAGTTTGCTTTGGTTAGTTGTTTCTGCTGTAATCTTTTCTTTTCCAATGTAAAGTGGGCAGTTGTGGTTGAAATTTTTCATTTAGTTTTTCTAAATTGGTAAATTTACTGATCTTGGGTTTTATTTTATTCTATTTATACTTCATGCACTTCGCAGAGCTGATGATGCCTACTTTGCAGGCGGAATATATACTCTGTAAGATCTAAGTGTCTGATTCTGTGCTGAGAAGAGATTTCTTTCCATAGACAGTCTTCTGCCACACGTTGTTTAATTAATATCAATTGTTTATTTATTGTCAGACAGGTGACACAACGTTTTAGCGAAACAATGAACGTCAAGTTTCTTCACGAGTTTTCAAACGACCGTCAAGTTTTGTAATCCATCGTATCTGATGTTATTTTTGCAATTCTTTGTTCAGACATTACTGTTAATGGGGACATTAATTTTTCATTTCAATCTGAAGTTTGAAAAAAGGCATGAATTTCTTTGGAGAGTTATGCAACGCAAAAGGAAAGTATATGTCGCACTATTTGTCAACCGTGGCGATGGGATCAAGTTAGATACATTTGAAAAGTTTTACAATACGATTCGCTTGACTGGATTCTTTCAAAGAACATAACCAAATTTCACTGTTGCAATTGCACCTGCGCAGACAAGCTCATCCGCAAAAACGTTCGGTAAGCGCCCGAAGTACGTTGGAGATCACTTGTTTTGTAAGGTTAGCTTTACATAAAATTGCCAATGCTGCTTACGTGGTGAAATAAAGCCAAAAATATTCATTTTTGAAACGGATATCAACCAAGGAACTCAGTCTGTTTAATTCAGCGTAAATGTAGGTTGCACCTGTTCAAACGTTGTAGGCTGTTTGTAAATTTGCACCGATATGCAACATTTGAGGAATTCAAGCAGGGTTAATGAAGCTCAATCAACTCTATAAGAACTTTAACCAATTCCTGCACGAAGAGTAAGAATGCGGTTTGAAATATCATTTTATAAACGCACCGGAAAAGCAGAGTTTGAATATGAAGGAAGAGAGTCGTCACCGCAAGCAGGAAAATCGCGCTTTTTGCAATGCTTCAATGTTTAGTTTTTCATTCCTGCTAAAATTTTCACGTTATTTAATTTTGCCTGAAACCATTTTCAAAATTATTTCGCACAAATCATAGTCCTTTTTTATTGCAATAAGCAGTGTTTTGTTGCGCATGAACCACTGTTAAACCAGCCAGTACTTTCGATAGCACTAACAGTTAAGGTGAATCTTATGTCTGAGGTTAAAATCGAATAGATTATAATCTGTATTCGTGCATCAATTTAAACAAACAACACTGTGTTGAAGGCGTGTACAACAATTTGGTTGTTCGGCGAAAATATTTACAAAGGGGAAAAAACACTTAAGTCATCGAAGATCGCACAAAATTATAAAATTATCCAGCTTTATGCTGGTTATTAAATGCTGTTCTCTATATCCTCCTCAAATCTTGCCAAGAGGAGAAGCAATATCCAACCAAGTGCCATTCCGAGATTTTGCAATAAAAAACAAAGCCACGGTTGAGTTGTGCTGACGTTCCACATTTCAGGAAGCTGCCAAAGTTAGTCATTATTGAAATCACGTCGTAGTTTCTTTTGTCAAAAGAAATTACTTGAACATGATTTTTAATAGCAATGAAAAATGAACGTTTTTCACTCAAGTCCAACCTTTTGATAATTACTCTAAACATATTTGAAGCAAACTAACATAAGAAAACTATCAAACGAAAAACATCAAGTTCCACAAGCAAGCAAACTTGCGAGATAAACCTGCGCTTTAGGCAAAAGACTCTGTTAACGGACATTTTACAAAACAAGTGGAAAACAAGGGGATGACACACACACTCCTATTTTTGAAAACAATATTACGGTATTTTTGATTCGATTATATACCTGAGCGTTACCCCGACATCTGCAAAGTTTTCATAATGTAATTGATGTGAAATTACTTCATACCAGTAATATTAGCTCATGGTCTCAGCATTCTCTGCATTACGAGCAGAGTGTGTTTATGAAATTTTACAAACTTTTTCGAGAATTTCTCACTCGATCTCTTGTGCGGCAAAATACATCAGGCAGAAGTGCAACGCAATGAACCAAGGGGATTCAGCAAACACTGTTCACAGGCGTTCTAATTCCTGCTGTGATTATGTGTCACCAACCATAGGCGTAGCCGGGTTTGAGACCCAAGTGGACATGACTCCCCCAAATTTTTGTCATATGTAGTCATTTTGTGCTTTGAGAGGCGGTATCGAAAACTACTTAGTGTTGTTCGCCTAAAATTAAACATTTCCCCCCACAATTTATTTCACCACCAAAAAATGTAGTGCTGGCAACGCCACTGTTACCAACTTTACCTTCAGAAACATACACACTTTTTTGGTTGGTGATCACACAAATCGCTGTTTAATGATTACACAAATCAAATCTGGTACTAAATCGAAAGTCTTCATTTTTTTTCTGATTGACATAAGCGTGGCTTCATGTTCAGTTCATAGCATGTCATTTTTGGAGAAAAAAAGAATTACAAATTGTCAATTTCGAAAAAAAATTGTTGTTATTTTCGTAAAAATTTCCGTTTAAGCATGTTTGAACAGTTTCATGATCTGCAACATGAATTTTGTTTCAGACCGGTTTTGCTCTTTTATCTACATATGTACCAATAACAAGCAAGATCTTTCAAAATTATTAATTATGATTTTTAAGTTACACATAAATTGGGGAAGGACCAGTGACATATATTTTAGAAAAACATCAAAAATAATTACGAATGATCTACCTACAAAATCAGCTCAGTAAAACGCGCCTTCAGTCGGATTTTCTTACTCGATTAACACAGCATTTAAATTTTGCTTTGTTAACGATGCATCCCGTTTAATTTTTATTAAATATATATTCACTTTCTCAGTCTTATCATTTGTGATTTGTTGACAGGCGTTTCCGTTTGTAGCGTGGCGCTTTACATATAAAGGCAACTGAACCATTTACTCTGGTCCTTATCGCAAGTCCAGATCACTGTTATGTGTGTTTTTGCTTCATCTTNTCCTGTTACATAACTATGAATTAAATGTTTCATTCTGCAAAGGCTTTACGACTCAATAATCNCAGGGCTTTTTGGTGCCCTTCCCGCAGGTTCATTTTGTTTGTTTAATCCTAGTTATATTGGCGCAGTGTGGCCAGACGTGGCAACTGTATGATCTTTGGCTATCTTCATTTGTTTCTCGCAATGCAGTGGTCGTCATTTATATCTCTGTCCTGCACCCAACTACAATACGTTTTTCTAACAAGTTCAGGCGAGGCCTCCACACCATGAAATCCGGTACTCACCACATCAACAAACGAAATGTAGACAAACACTCCTGCGATGAATGCTGTAATCCATGGCCTGAAAGCGTCATCACTCGAAACAGCAATTCCAATGAACATGCCAACGTAACAGCAACAAGCTGCCGCAAAGTTGAGAGCGAGTGCTTTAGCTTTGCTCACTCCGCAATTAAGGTAGAGAGCAAAATCGCCTTTAAATGCAAAACATGACTTTGAATAAAAACTTGATGTGAATGTTGTTCTCACAGTCAATGTGCTTCATTGACTATATTGAATAGCTGAGTTGTCAAATAAATTCTGTAACAGCTGGGCGAATTCGGATCTACTCAGGAAGCACACATTTCTTAAATAAAGAGAAAGGTAAGATCCCTCTGTGTGCTGCTCAGATACAAGGTGCTTTTCACATTGATGAATTTGTACCGTAGGCGTAGCCATGGTGGCCTATAGGGGAATGTCCCAACAAATCTTTAAAACATACAGTCTTTTAGTCCTTTGAGAGGCGGTATGCCAAACAAAATATAATCATTTGCCCCAAATCAAATATTTTGGGCCTCCAAATTTTTGGACTGGCTGCGCTGCTGATTAGTACACGATCTTCAGAAGGATGCGTTTCAGAAGCGTTGCAGTGCATAATAAAGGTATTATTTCCAGTTGAAATAAGTTTAATAAGAGACGTACTCAACATTGTAGAAGGAAAGGTGTTATATGCAGCAAGCCATTCCAACAGATGTGCACCGACGTTTAATGAAAATCGTTTTATTAAGATGGCGGTTGTTAAACTACGATTGTATTTTGTTCAACGAAGAATTTTGTCCTTATTGTATGCTTCTGTGATTCAATTTACGTTGCTTGAGATAAATTAAACCTTCAATCAAACTTACTAAACTCGTGTGGTAGCTCATGGCAGAAAATCGCCAGCGATGTCCCAACTCCGGTCACCCAACTTCCACTAAACGCCACTCCAATTGCCAGGCCGTCAGCGAAGTTGTGGAGCGCATCGCCGATAAAAATCATGAAAGCAAGTACAGGCAGTCCTGTCAAAGGTTTTGAAGAAAAAATGACGACAGACTGATTTATTACCGATTACTGCAAATCGCTTATTAAAATACAATCCATTCCTTTATGAAAAACATTAAAAATACAGTAACAGGCAATAGATTGAAAGTATGATGAAAATATGTATTACTCTCATTAGGATAAAATTTACCGTTTGAAGGTAGGACGTTAATGTGAAGAGCACGTTTATGTTGCCTTCCGTTAGAACGGCGTTTCCCAACCATGTCGTTGATGCCCGCGAATCATTTCAAAATACAGTATTTAAATTTTTGGGTTTTGCTAAAGCGTTTATTGCAAATTAGCAGATTTTCTTCAGATTCCATCGGTTCTCTTGAAAATTTGTCGGTTTTCTATATATAAGATTGCCTAGTCTCCAAATAAGCCTCAACGTGATCTTATAATATCTAATAAGCAATGTCAAATTTCCCATTAGCAATGTTTCGTTTCTTTCTCGTATCTCAAATTTTGTTGCCGTTTAACGACAATATGTCAAAAAATTGTAAGTAAAAGTTGGTCGAAACCTGAAAACATGGGTAAGTACTGCAGTAGAAGCAGCGCTTTTGGCTGTATGCCAGAGATGAAATTCGATTTTAGGGCTAATATCTGCAGCACAACTGTTACATTTTGTGATCCATCTGGTGTGGCAACCATTAACAGATATTTGCTGAGAGATTAGCAAAAAGGTTTTTCAAGTAGGCTATGAACCATTGTGCGTACCCTTATCACCACACTCATGGCATTCAAATCCTTACTTTTTTATGCTTTTCTAGAAAGGAACACATACCAAAAAACTTTTCAAACTACTTAGTTTTTCTTTGAACTTTTTATCATCCAAATAACATGCCCGCATCACCAAATTGTTCAATACCAATTACAAGTCTGTTTTCTTTCTAGTAGCCGCCGTGCCATCGCGTGTATTATTTAGGAATGTAGCAAAGCTTCAGTAAGATCTATAGTAAAGATAGCAAAAATTTAAGTCTAAAACATTTTTTCATCAAGATATTGTCAATAAGGACACCAAAACTCCTTCCATTAAACAAGAGTGAAATAAACCGACTGAATAATAAGTACCAGTCAGTTTTTGTGGTCAACAGGAACACGAAAAGTAGAATAAGGGCCATGGAATGTCTTTTTCAGCACAACCAAGACAATCAGCCTAGTGTTTTACATGGTTGTGCAGATAAGACTCCTGATCCTCCTAGTAGAACAACCGTACATCCTCATATTTCTAAGAAATGAAAGCTCCTCTGAGAAAGAAAATTTTTTTCAAAATCTCNTGTTTTTGACTTTCGTATGCTTTTTCAATACAAGTTTCGTGTTACGCTTATTATTTTAGGGNGATTTTACTTGGTAAATATTTTGCGATTAAGGTGGATTCACGGAAGTCCGGCCGTGTGCTGATCGGAGCACCTTTTTTGATAAACGAACGATTCAAAAAAAGATGCCCACTCAGGTGTCTCGGAATGCACTCAGCGAAGAGGTGAAATACATACCACAGTACTGCGCTTTTGAAGTCCTTGCAACGTTGGAGTTTTCCTGAATGTTTGTTTTATTTTCATCTTTTTCCTCGATTGTTTTAACAGACGGTGAATCATCATTTGTATCTTGAGTTTCATCTTGTCGGGAAACCTGTTGTAGAGTTATGTGCGGTAGAAAGCTTATTGAAACTGACAGTCTTTTTCGACAGTTCAGTGTGACATGCCAGATGGCAAAACATTTTTATGCGGTCCTTACTTGTTGATCTGGCTTTGAAAAACTTGTAACTCTCGTGTCTTGGTCAGAAAATGTCTGGTTGAAGAAAACGCTGTGATCGTGCATGTGATGATTGTGAACTTGATGGTCGTTTTCATCAACCTTGTTCAACAATCACAGGTATTATCAAAATGATGTTTTAAAGCAAACTTTGACATGGCTTCTTAAATCACAACAGTCACTGAAGTGAAAACTAATGTTTTCGATCTGAATTCAACTCGAAGTCGTAAACAGTTCTCAAGTACAAAAAGTATTTAAATTTTTTCCCATATTTGCTTGCACTCCTGCTTGTTTCTCGTTAACGAACAAACCCACAGAAACGAGAAAATTAGTTCACTTTATTTACTATTTTGGCAGAGCCGGAGGAAGGGCGCTGGTACCTCCCGATCGTGGAGCCATACTGGTAAAAACGGGCCACCAAATCTGATTCAGCACCTTTGCTTGGGCATATAGACACACAAGAACTGAACTCACTAAGAACTGATTTCACACATTTCTTCTTTCAATATGTATATTGTTCTAATACATCAAACAAATTCATCTTCTCGCGATCCACAGCTTCTTGTTATCAAATCCAATCATTATGAAGTGCACTGTGGGTAGCTTCGTTGTCAGCATTACCTTGGTAAGCTGGCAGTTGCGTAAACGCTGCTGAACGTGCTTCAGCAAAGTGCTTCATTTCGTGTCATGTAGTCAGAATTGAAAGCAGTGGAAAACTTTCTTCTCGAATGGTAAGAATCTGGCTTTACTGGAGCGTTGATATCAGGAAGAAAAATTGCTGAGCTCGTACTAATTGTGGTATTTTCCAGCAACAAGGACAAGGAAAAGGAAATTTCATTTTGAAGGTGAAGATGAACACCAAACTCCAGAGATAAAGCTTAAGATTGATGTCTTCAACACACTGAATGATCGATGATTGGCTTCCATTCATGAGCGGTCATCCTGAAATCTTGCCAAGAGGAGGTTTTGCAATAAAAAATCCACGGTTGAGCTCTGCTGACGTTCCACATTTCAGGGAGGCTACAAATGTGAGTCATTGAAGTCTTTTCCAGCAGTCTTTCATTCATGAGCGGTTTGCCCAGATTTCTGATTTTGTAGACACATTTGGATTTCCTGTACAGCTGAAGATTTGTGAAGAGCACATTTTTGCAGCTCTGCAAGGTTTTGAAGCCAAAACAGGTGATGTTGATGTTAAAGAAATGCAAGCCGAATGTGTTACAATTGTCGGAGTAACCAAGTTTGTAAAGACCATTATTCTTTACAAATATACGTTCCGTTTCAGGTTTGAGGCTGGCGTATTCGCACATCACTTGGACATCTGTTGACTTAATTTGCAAGATAAACAGAAAGCTTGAGAAAACAAAACATTTGTTGACGTACTCGATACACAGGAGATGAGAAAAGGCCAAACAGAATTTGGCCGATATGCGTCAGATGGTAGCATGGTGTGGTAGAGAAAATAAGTAAGTGGCATAAATGATGAAAAAGATTATAAGCCGCAGCTTGCACTTTAATGAATACCGTAAAGGATTTCTGTGTTGAGTGGCAACATTTCTAAGGAAAATCTTATTCAGTTCAACAATGATTTCGTCGGCCTTTGTGTTGAAAGTGGAATGCTCCTACCACATGGCACATTCAGCAATATCAGGCACATTGCTTCTGCACAAGCCTGGATAAGGTGCTTTCACATCTGCCACCACAACATATAACACGGGTCATTGCTTTTCAATTTGTAGAATTTTAGACTGGCAGTCTTTCCACTTGAGCAGATCTCCAATTTATTGATGGCTATCTTGGCAAAATTTGTCTGGGCCATCTTTGCAAAAGTGTGTGGTTATAGATTTCAAGATTAATTCCAAATATGCATTAATATGTGAGGTTCTACTGTAATATTTCGACCGAATTGTAATAAGCGTTCCGGTATGTCTTTAATATGAATGTTCAACAAACTCTTCGTGTGTCTTGAAAAGCGGGTGTGCCGGTGTATTGCACTGAAGATGTTTGCTGATGCATCGTTGTCTAAGATATAAGTTATGATATAAGTCTAAGATGTAAGCTATTTTACCTCTTTATGTTTGTTTCCCAAGATCCTCGTAAAACTTTCAATGAAAAACAAGAACCATATTCCCGCAATGCAAACGCACATCTTCCATAAGTACTCGTAATTTTCATCGGAATGTATTCCGAGCACCTGCAGAATTTATTCAAAAAAGGTTGTATAAAAAAATGCGTTGAAGCACAAAAATCTCTCATATTTGAAAAAAACGCTGCGAGTATCCAACCTAAGCAATCACAGACTTTTGTTCTAATTATAAGTTAGACAGATGTTTGATAGTTGGTGATAAGTTGTTATTCACTTTTCAAAGCACAACTAGTTAGCAACAATCAGAATTGTTAAAACCATTTATTTATCAGAGAACTTCATGTTTTGACAACGAACGTCTTTCAAAGTTGATTGCAGTCACAGCAAAATGGGTTTCTAAACTACGCCGTATCTACTGTACTGTGATGTAACGAACATGAGACAAGTATATTTACGTATGGAAATAGATGAAACAATGCATCTCCAGATAAAGAACCAATTCCCAAGGCAATAAACGATTGCATCGCCAGAATATAAAAACGTGAACCTATAAGAGGAATGACCAGGATTCCGCTGAAAGCCAGGGCTGTAATGATGGTCACAGAAGCAGTCCCGTATCCGTATTCTGAAACAATGAATCATTAGATTTAACATAAATTTTGTTTGTGACTTAAAAATCACCAGCCATGGTTTCGAATAGCATTTGTTGTTGTCGGTGATAAGTTTTATGAAAACTAAAATGAAGGTATTTGACTACTGCCACAAATTTTTTATCAAAATATGTTTCTATAATTTCGTTATTTCTTTTTGCTTCATGACTATTTTATTCTCTGGAGCGATTATGAACCGGTGCAAGTTTCATATCACACATTTAGCAGCCTGCAGTGCACCGCTTTATGCAAGAAACTACAAATATTTAAACCATTTGACCCGAAATTGTTATCACAATTTTCACTTGTGTGATGCACTCTTTGTTTGTTCGATAAAGGTATGAAACGTTGAGCGTATTATCTAGAAGCAGGAACTGCCCAATTAAGTTTGTCTAACATTTCACGACATTCAACTCCCAGTTTGTCATTGTCCTACGAAAGTTTGGCATCTTGTCTGCTCCACATTTCTAACATTTGACTTGTCTTGAATCCAATTGCTTCAGAAAAGCACCTCTTGATATGTTTTCATGCGGACCTGTGCAGCACTAGCTGGGGCCAGATTATCTTCAGCGGGTTACAACAAGTAGAGCGCTGTAACTTGAAACCCAATGTTGGAGGAACCTTTTTGAAAGTGGGGGCACAAGCAAGGGCGTACGCAAGGGGGTTTGGGGTTAATCCCCTTCCTTGAGCTTGATAGTTTATAAAGCTTTATTACCTGCGCAAAGGAGATTAATTGTTTTCGTATACTTCTGCTTGTTAATTTGTCGATTTATTGCAAATACCACGGAATAAATTTGCCTGCAAATTTCAAGGAACATTATAAACGGGCCGAAAAGTAAGAATTAGGTTTCGGTTGGAATCTCGATTTGTCTGCGTCCAGAAACCATCTCACTACTTTTCGCAGACCTTTCGTCCACTACCCATGTTTAAGATTGTGTTCCGCGATAGTTCGCTTTATCCGAAACAATGACCTTTACTTTGTCTGCTAAGACTGACAGCGTAAGTGCTGGCCGCATTGGTTGCATTACCAATTTCTCTAGCACGATAGAACTATTGCATGAGCTCAAAAACAATAGTTGATAACATTGAAGCATTCAGGCATAGGGAAAAAGGAAAACTAAAAGTTTGCTGGATTTCTATACACAACAAAAAATCGAAAGTTTTCTTGCGTACTTTATGCGCATTCTCACTTGTGTAGTTTAGCAAGATTCGATCTTGCAACCCGGGTTGTGCACTAGCCTATCGAGCAGCACACTTCATGCTCGCCTGCTCGTATTCGACGAGACATCAGCGCAGCCTCATTTTGCAGTTGTGTATTGCTCTGACGCATTGATGAGTGTGTTTCACTCCCCTGTTTTAACGCGCAACCTGATATTTTTGCATTTATGAACTGCTGTGCCGTAGCGTTGGTTTATTTTCCTCCGATATCCTAACTTGAAGCGCTGATAGTTTATATTCAGTGCAATGACACATAAAATAAGGGGAGATGATGTAGAAATATATGCATATTATGTCAACAAACTTCGCTAAAACGTTGGTTTGGTAACATGACTATGATTGTGCCGTCACAAACAGCGCACACCAAATGCAAATGACCACCATATGCCACTGAATGAAATCCCCGTATGAAAATTTTCTGCGTACGCCACTGGGCACAAGTGCACGTCATAAAAACCATGCAAAAATGTTTAGTTTGAATTGGCAAACGTGACGTCACAAGCATTGAAATGGGATGTAAGTAAATTTTATCAGCATGTTTTAAGCTTTTTTTGTAATATTTTATAAGCCCTCTACGTTCCCTATCTACGCTAGATTCTCTTGAGCACATAAATGTAACTACCGGCAGTTGTTCTTAGTCTTACACACAATTCGTTCACAAGCAAGTACACAAACACAATATGCACAAAGCTAAGGGAGGGTCCGCATGTAACACCATCAGATTGGGGAAGAGGTGATTTCAAAACGATATGTTGCTGAAAAAAGTGGGGGCCAGGCCCCCCATAAAAAGTATTGGGCCTAGGCCCATACGGCCCCCACGTTTCCTCCACCCCTGCTGAAACCCACCGTGGGTTGAGCAAAACCTGCAGGATATAACTGAGCCTCGTCAAAGCTACGCCCACTGTGATCTTTTACGCATTGGACATTAAAGTAACGCGTTGATTATGTCTGTTTCGATCAGAAAGATATGTTTTTTTCCGAGAAAGGTGAAAACAAAGATACGTTAGAGAGGACCGCGACTGTGAAGAGTTTTATGAGCAAAAGGGTCGAAATGAGTTTCGAATTTATGGTTTAATTAACGTTTAGAAATTACGGAAACCCTGATAAAACTTCGATTGTTGCCAAAAATTTCATGGCAAAAATTATGTTTGGTGACAATGTTTTTCGACAGTCGGTGGTCCTATTTAAACAATGCTACACTGCAATTTACTTAAACAAGGACCTTGTGCAATATGCTGCATTGCACACTGCAGCTAGTTTTGCTGCGAGCAGCGGATTTTTCCAAATCGGCAATGAGAAGAAATTTTTTCTTTGACTGATTGAGGCATTGACACTTCCGGAGCTTACAATAAATGTTACTGCCTTAAGTGAAAATTTGTTAGGAGAAATCCTACTAATCGCAATTACCTATCATTAACTGTATGTAGGAAAATTGATTAAAATTCTATTAGCTTCATTTGGGTTTAATTGTGAAAGTTACGCTTGCAAGCATTCTGCTGAAGACCACATCGTGAGATTTTTCGAAATTGATTTGCACAAGTTACAAAAAATTTTTTTGCTGCTTCAGGTTCTTTGACTGAAATCATCATATTAGATCATGCTTCCTCCAGTCCAGATTAGGCTTTCAGTAACTTTCTGCAAAGGTGGTGCGTACCACAATTGTGCAATTTTAGCGTAAAACGGACTAAATGAAAGTGTAAACGCGGTCAGAAAAAATATTTTCCCTTTATTTACAGACACATTCAATGCAAACATTTCTCACTCATCGCATCCGTGTACACAGAAGGTGCCTCAGTGGTTGTTTCCTGCACTGAAAAGAAATTACATTGCTGTTTTTGAAAACTGCATCTCGAAACAAATCTAAACGCGAAAAAAGCACAAACGTTCAACAAGCTATAGAAGTACGCACCTCAAATTAAAACACATTTACTTACTAATATAGCATTATAGGTGATAGAGTTGAAATCATGATTTGCACATGATGTTGTTCAATGAATCATGTGTTTGTCTCGTCTAAACACCGACAAACAGACGTGCAAGAGCTCGCATCACTAGATAGACACTGATTGGGTAATCCACATATCTTTGTATCAAACCATATCAAAGACGAAGCAAAATAAAGACTCAATATTTCCGTAAGACTTAAATAACAAGACAAAAACTTTTGCAAACTAATTTTTCTGTAAATAAAATCCTATAAATTGGTGACCTTAAAATTTTTTCAACGCCCTTCCTGGTACGCCAATGCTGCCGTTTTTGCCACACGAACACTAGCCCCGGGTGAATTTCACCCCTTTTTGAAAAATAAAATAAAATACTTTCTCTCAAATAAGGTTGATTACAAAAACTACGCTGGAAATGTAACTCTTATTCCGTGGTTTGTGCACTAATAAAGTTACTTTGTACTTCAATCTGATGATGTTACAGATGAAAAGGAAAACTACACCTGACTGGGTGGAAATCACCTGGCGTTAGTATTCCAGAGAGACAAAACGAAAATTTGGCATGAAAACGCTCATGAAAAAATACACTTGATTTGACGAACCTCTCCTGCTCCATGCTGGTAACGAGGACGTGGAAGCACGCCCTGAGTGAAGTGTGTCCTGTGTGAATTACAGCCCTTTAATGCCATAACTGCGCACCTATATCACACGAGAAAAAAAACTCACACTGACCATACATCGGGTAATTTTCATGAGAAACCACAAACTTCTCTCCATAGTGGAGAAGTCCAAATAGCAAGCACGAGCTTACGCACACCCAGGGCCGGTTTTAAGTCTATTTGACCGATTTCGTCAAATTGGGCCTCGCGCCTTGCAGGGACCCCGCGCCACCAACCACAGAGTTACGGTTTGAATTTATTTTGATTTCTAAGAGAAATATACCAGGCCACAACTTGAAACGTGCCTTGTTTTGTTTCGATAATTGCGTTGTTGTTTTGTTTCTAGACCGGTGGATGCTTTAGCAGAGACCAGAGATATCATGAAACTCCGGATTGTGGTTTCTAAATATCGCTGGCAGAGACGAATGGATTTATGTTTTACAAATCCGATCGCACAGTTATATTTCAAAATACAATGCAAACTGAAGATGATCTCAATGCATCAGAAAACAGTGCCAAAGGAGAAATCTTACTTATGACCGAAAAAAAACAATCCCAAATATCCTGCAATGATAAATAATCCGTGAGTACAATTGTAATTAATACATATGATGACCCAAGCGACTAACGAACACATATAAATAAAAATGTAAGAGATCACTTAATAATTGCAGATCCTCAAATATTCCAGTAAACAGCTTTCCAAGAAATGAAGAAATATTGTGCATTACTTTTTCAAGGTTTCACTGTGAGGGAAACTTCCAAATGGGGAGAGCGTTCTGTCTATGGAAAGAAATCCTTTCTCAGCAAAGAATCAGACACTTACAGATCTTACAAAGTATACACCTTGCCCACGATGCAGGCATCACCAGCTCTCATTCAAACAGAATCTGGGGAGAGTGTTGAAAGACATTGGATTATGCACATTCAGTCTGCTGGTTGAATTTATTGCTTTTTCTGCAAAATTTTAGCAAGTAAGAACACAACCAGTGCATTATCAACAAATGGATTCAACATCTTGTCTAATTTTAATGCAAAGTTATGCGAGCATAAAAATACAAAGAATCGTTTGAAAGCCATATGGAGTTTCTGGAAGTTACACTAAAGACTTTGTAATGGGCAGACAATTGACAAAGAACATGAAAAAATCAAGGTTTTAAATGATGTTCAAGTTGGCGCAAGTGAATTGTCTCAACTGTTAAATTGCCACTATTGCTCTTCACGCCTCAAGAACGGTGTCCCACAGAGATCTGTCCTGGCGCCCCTTCTCTTCAACATCCACCTCTGCGACCTACCAGCTACTGTCTCCAGAAAGTATTCATATGCTGACGACCTAGCAATCATGCATGCTGACGGAGACTGGCAGGCAGTGGAAGTGGTGCTGACCCAGGACATGGCAACTGTAGGTGAATACCTCCAGACTTGGAAGCTAAAGCTCAGCACTACAAAAATGGTGTCGGCAGCCTTCCATCTTAACAACAAGGAAGCTAAACGT
>JGI24159J19872_10004744_pt1 | contig 17406 bp, 6 predicted proteins | sample Ectturendosymbi4_FD_19872 | JGI IMG/M metagenome (IMG submission 19872) | reverse complement strand
TTTAATATACTTTTTACGTTCAGGATGTTTGAGCAACTTGTGCTTGCCCTGAAAAACAGAGTGTGCCTTGAATTCACTGTAATGAATACATATTTTTTATCATTCAGAATTTTGAACAACCTGCGCTTGCCCTGAAAAACAGAATTTGCCCTGAAAATTTTTACTGTATTGAAATATTTTTTATCTTTCAGGACTTTTGAGCAACTTGAGCTTTCCCTGAAAACAGAGTTTGCCCTGATTGTTTCAAGCCAGGGGGGCGCCCCCCTCGACCCCCCGGCTCGTACGCCACTGATTGGCCTTCGGTCCAGAAAGATTTGTGAGATAGAACATGCAAGACATGTCATCCGTATCTTGCTTCACTGGCGATGCTGCAAAACCACAAGGCTATGCCAAAGCAACATACAGTGCAAACCAAATTAGTGCGGTCGGTAAGAGTGGGAGTGGCTGCCAGCCGACAACGCGAGATGATGGTGATCATCGCAAATGCAGAAAATGTGGAAAGTGCTCAATGGCAAGAAGATCATCTGCATCTTACAGAATAGACTGTTCAAGAAAAGGCATTCCTGCGATTCTAGTCCCTGTGTACACGAAATCTGATCAGTGAATAGAGATCACTTAATCTCGCCTTGGGGAAATGCAATGATCTAAGTAATTCCTAGGAGTTTTGTTGCGTTGGCCCGTATCGAACCTTCGCTAACGTTCCAGCGGAAAAAAACACGGGCAATTTTTTTGTTCCAGATGAGCAATGTTACATCATTTTTTTGGTACTCTGAAAAAAACTGGTTAGGATCTTATAGCAAGGTGTGGGCTTAGGTTGCGGACTCATCGTCCAACAAGTCAATCCAGATTTTTAGGTTGGCTGTTGAATAATGTGATATGATAGCTTCACTTTCATCATTTTTAGTGTGATTACTTCACCATCCACAAAGGCACATTTCAGCGCCAATCAATCTGCGCTGAAAACAACTTAGCATCGAAATTTAACTAAAATAAAAGAATTAAAGCACTTATAGCATGCTTTTGTGGTGGATAAATTTCTTACGTTCACTTGCGATGACGTAGACATGATTTACCCGAGTATACACAACAAATGGGCCTACGTGTGCTTTAGGGATAGAAATTGCGGCCAGGTGTGGCACAGATTATGCAGGCTATCATTAGCGGTGAGGGATATATTTCTTGCCAGCGGATTAAGGCAATTGCTAGTGTACTTGTGGTACGAAGAGAAGTGCTCTTTGACAAGTAAACGACTGCGTTCAAAAGTTCAATAAGAAAATCCATCACAAACAAATTGGAAGTTCGATTGCGACAAAAACAGATAGCCCACCTTTACGTAACGCACAGGGGATTGGTTAGCAAAAATATGACGTTATTTTTGCAGGGATATGGATATGGCAAAGGGGAGGATGTTGATTTTTAGGCAAAAAAGACTAACGCCATTTGCGAACGCCTCGTTACATAGCTAAAGGTAAATTGATGCACTGTGCAACACTGAGAGGTTGTACTCTACAGCTGACGTTATACGTTAATATTATCAAGATGATCAACAGTTTTTAAAATTATTGACATTACAGAATCAATTGACTCTATTGCTAGCAGGAACTAATGTAGGATTTGCATGTATGAGTTGCTCACATATCAGTGTTTTTTTGCAGAAATGTTTATAATTAAGAAACAAGTTAGTAAGTTTAATTGGCGATTCAAAAACTTTTGAAAGTGGGGGGGCGCAACGCAACGGGGGCACAGGTGCACTTACATAACAGTATCATAAGCAATTTCCTGATTTATCAAGATTAACTTGAAACAAGTTCATTGCGGTTTATCGCACACACATAAAATTCAGAATGGTTTCCTATAATTTCTGTTGTTATTTTTAAGGTCAACATTGTTGATGAACATGTAAATACGAAGAGAAAGACCATTATAGTGCGCTTTTACACTGAACTCAAGCAAAACTGTTTTGAACTCGTGGCACGTCAAAATCATGGGCGTACGCAGGGTGTGGAACGGGCAATTGCCCCTCCCTGGAAATTGGGACTAAGAATCCAAATTTTCTAGAAAACCTAACTTCAGCAGCTCAATTCTGATTAATTGATTTATTTCTTGCAATGACAATTTATTTACCGCTATGACACTCACACTGCACAAGAGCCAGGTTCACTGTTCTGGTGTCATGCAGTGGCGAGCTTGCAGTTCACTCATGACCTCTCGTTTGCCTGCAGACACAGGTTGCCAAACTTGCGAGCGGATTATTCTACGGTTGGTCTTTATTGTGCAACAATAACATGGCATCAAATCTAATGTTCACTTCAAGTTACGATAGTAGGCGTTTTGTCGCATGTGACTGTTGAACGCAGACATCTTGGCAGGTAATGCAACGAGACAGTGATTGCTGATAGCGGTAAGCAGGGACGCCGGAGAGGGGGAGCATTGCCCCTGACCTTTCAAAAGGGGGTTAACGGGGCGGAGGTGTCTTTTTCACAATTGCATCATAGAGAATTTCATGGTACATCAAGATCGAATTCAAAGAAATTTTCCATAGTTTGTTTTTATAATTATTGAGGTCAACATTGTTATTTAAGAGAAGCAAGCATATTTGGTAACGTTTTTTGTTTTCTTAAGTATCCGTTACCCTCAACTTTTTTATTGCTCCCCTGTCCTACCACTGTTCCGGCTTCTCTGTTTGTGGGTGAAATATTTTTGCTTTCATTATATGTTTAAAAAAACTTTTTCTGGGCAAAACAAAATTTGGGGGGTACAAACAAAATGTGGGGGGAATTGCTCTGAATACACTTACACTTTTCAGCTAAAAATATTTTGTGTTCATTCATAGGTTGCGTCGGGCAGTTGAAAAAGGTACTGTGTTGAATCTAGACGCGAAAACTGGCCTGTTCGATCAGAATCTATTCAACGAACAAACAACACGAGTAATACTTATCGCTTTGATTCTAAAATCCTATTTGCTCCGAGGTTCATTGAACGGTACAAGCGTGAACGCGACGCGATGTTATTCCAATGTATAAAACGGCTTGTTACTCCCAGCAGACCGCTACCCTGGGGACGTCATAAAGACATCAGCTTAGCAACAGTGTAAAGCAGTGGTGGAATGCGCTGAAAAACCTTATGTGGCAGGCCCGCAACCAGGGATTGGGCAACTGGGCAATTGCCCCCCTTCCTCGAAAGTTTCACAATCATGTTTAGTTGTTAGGTACAAGTTGTACGGTACAACAAGTTACAACCATTTGCCCCTCCCCGAAAATATCAGCTGGTTGCGAACCTGTGGTGTGGTAAAAATCTATGGAACCGTGCTGATCCTACAATGGTCAGAACACTTGGGACAGGACTGCTGGTAAAACTGCAGTAACACAGTATTGTGGTGATCACAGTGGGCGTAGCGATCGTAATGATCACAGTTAGCGCAGTGATCACAATTACCATGGTGATTACCGTGATCTTAAGTGATCAGTTGCTGCAGTGAAACAGTAATTAGAAAGACAGCAATCGTATTTATCGCAGTGATTACAGTTTGTGTGCTCACTCGTTTGGTGGAAAGTTAGTTAGGAAGTTCAGTGGTCATGTGCATTTCGTAACGGTTGTAGCCCAACATACTAAGCAGTAGACTCTAGTACAGTGTTTCAATATAAAGCTGTAATATCCCTGAATTATAAAATCAAAATACAACAGATATTTTCTATTCTAAGTGCCGAATATTAAAATTCTTGATTTGCTTAAAGTATCAATTGCCAAATATTTCTACTCTTTTGATAACTACGGACTACCTGAACACTTTGACGATTATTTTCGTAAAATTGCATCATTACGTAATTACCACACAAGGCTTACTTCTTTGCGAAATACCATTATCGGGAATGAAAACATCTCTGGTCAACTTTCTTCAGTGCATATTGGTCCCAAACTTTGATCTGAAATTCCTGAAAACTTGGAGACTCTTCCATCTTTTTCATTTGGGAAACAGTACAAAATGTCTTTTTGTTTTGCCAATATGCTCGTTGACTCTTCATTCATGTTTAATGGGAGAGTCAAGCTTTGCGCAACTGCGAGTTATTAGTGGCCAGGCCCGTAACCAGGGGAGGCGAATCCCCCTAGAAAAATTTTTACCCCCTGGAAAAATGTCTTGGACATCTTTTACAACTGTTGGACGTAGTTCAAAAAATTTGGGCCCCTCAGAAAACTCTTCGCCCCTCCTGATGTCCCAAGCTGGTTACGGGCCTGTTAGTGGCGTAGCAAAAAACAATATTCATTAATTCGTACCTAGTTTTTTTCAAATGCTGTGTTTCTAATTACACTGAAGCTGTGTCCAAACACACGTAACGTTAAATTGGTACGCTAGAACCTAGTGAGAAGATACACAGAAAGGCAGTTGGTGTGCACGAGAGTACGAAGTGAGTTCTGACTGGAACACGTGAAGCTTTGTTGCAATTAGACTATGACTGGTATTTTCTGTATTCATGAAAACGATTTGATTGGAAGCAAAAACTTGAGAACAACATTTTAACCGTATCTAGAAATTCACTCTGAAAAAACAAAAAAACAAAAAATGTGTTTATGAATATGAACCAAATTGTCAGACAGACACATAGGTGCAACCAGGGGGGGCATGCTCCTCACAAATATTTAGCACAGTCATTTTGTGCTTTGAGCAGCGTCCCAAACAAAATACTGTTGCTCGCCTAATATCAAACATTACCCCCGAAATTTTTTATTCACAAAATATTTTGGGCTGGCTACGCCACTGGACAGACACCAATATTAACTGGTAAAAAATAGAGTAGCTGCAACACAGGTCACGAAAGAGGAAGCATCGCTGAATTTGCCCAGTGANAAGGCAGGGAGGGATTGATTTGAATTAGAGATGAATGAAGAAAAAAATATGTTCTACTGCTGCCACTTTTTACCACGCGGTTTCTACAAATCTCTGTCTGTGTACCGTCACGTGATTCGTTCAATTTCGTATTTCATGTGATTTCAATGTTGTTGAATTGAGTATCTTACGTAAATGTTTCCACTTTGCAACTCTCGCGAAATTTTCTTGACACATATCGCACTCAGGAAAAGACCAAAGTGGGGTTTAAAAGCAGGTGTTATGCAATACAGTCGCAATGTTTGACTACGATATCTATGATCACTGCGATACAACGGCTGTTACGGGTAGGTGATTTTACTGAAAAAGTGGGTGCAGACCAGTGATGGAGTCTTGAAACCCATTTTTGCGAGTCTCGGTCTCGAAAGTTTTAGGTCTCGTTTCGGTTCGAAGGCCACAGGTCTCGGTCTCAAATTGATTGTCTCGAGACTTTGAATACTGCGAAGTTATGGCTTAGTGAATCTTTTGTAATTCAAACTGTTTTCAGATGTCTACTGTATATGCAGGTAAGAAAAACCAAAAAGGGTTAGAAAAATACTAGAAATTCGAAAAATTTTCAGATTGGAGGTAGTGATAACATTTTTTTGAAACTTTTCAGGCTTCGAGTCTCGATCTCCAACTTTCAGGTCTTGGTCTCATTTTTTTCGGTGAAACCTCGGTCTCGGAGTTTGGACTACATCACAGGTGAAGACCAATTCATTTTTACTCGCTGATTCCTAGAAAGAAGAAAAAATGAGTTTCCGAAGAGAAAAAAATGCTCAGAGCTAAGGTCTTGGAGTGTTAACTTTCTAGGCACGAGAGACAATTGTAAGTTTTCAAAAACGTTTTGTGATACGAAAGATCTGCAAGTCCATTACTAATGCTGTCAACGAGCTGAACAATTTGGACAAACACGCCCACAACTTTTTTATAAGAAGGATTCTTTCGGTGGATGCCCCTGGGATTTTTTCAATTATTCTAAATCTTTTTAGGCCATAACATTTTTCAATCCCCGCAAGTCTCGGAGAACTAAGCGATGGTGGATTGTAATTCAGGAATAAATGGAATTACGTTTTCGTACTGGCCCCAGCAGTCCGAAACATCAAGAGGGGCAGGGAGGCAAGTTTTATTGACCTTGTTCTTTTCAAACTAATTTTTTCCAAGCACTGAAGTTTTCGACACTTCCACTAGACAAAATTCGCGTGCAAACTCCATTGTTTTTGACATTCGCAACACCTGCCGGTTTGGTCTTTTTCGTTTTACGTATGACCGCGTCACACTTTGGCCCCGTCAGCTTCACAGCTTTGCACGAGATTGCATACTTGGCTGCTAATTAACCACTATTAACCTACCTTTAAATGCTAGTCAATCTTGTAATTGAACTCCATTTCGTATGAACAAGTGATACTTTCAACGCTTGGTATGAGGAGGCGATAATACATGCAGAAATCGGCCAAGCTGGAATCGATGCTGAGTTGATGTTGCCAAAAAACAAAACCTGTTCAAATTAGCTTCACGTTTTTCTTCTCTTCGGGTTTAAGAAGATTTACCAGAAGTCTCATCATGCTTTCATTCTGATTCATGCCAAGCTATATGGCCCATTGGAAAAAGCGTCATGGCCTACTATTGCGCCATAGCTAACCGGTTGAAAACCCTGAGTTAGTACAGGTTTGCAATTCTGCTGGATGATGTTTTGGTGTTTTGAAAACTGTTCTGATTGAGACACTTTCCTTTCAAAAAATCGTTGTCGCAATAACCTTCACACAGTGAGCATACACAGGCCCGTAACCAGTTTGGGACACCAGGAGGGCGAAGAGTTTTCTGAGAGGAGGAGCCCAAACTTTTTTAACTATGTCCAAGGGGGGCGAAAAAATTTGCAGGGGGCTTCGCCTCCCTGCGCTCCCCCTAGTTATGGGCCTGAGCATACATGTAGCCCTTTGTGAAACCAAACTGTGTAGTATCGTCCTGGACGAGATAAAGTTAACACTAGGGCTGGGTTCCAGTAAAAAAGATATTGTTTAAGTAATAAGCATGGGCGTCCGCAGGGGGGGCGGCAAAACGGGCATTTCCCCCCCCTGGAAATTGGAACTAAGAAGCAAAAATTTCTAGAAAATATAAAATCAGCATTTAATTCGGATTAGTTGGGTTAACTCTTTGTGAATGACAGTTTGTTTGCCGAAAAGACACTCACACTGCACAAGAGTCAGTTCGCTGTTCTGGTCTAATGCAGTCATAAAATTGCTGTTCACTTAATCCGCTCCTTGGCTGCAAAATGCAAACGCAAGTTGCGAAAGTCGGGAGCGAATTTTTCTACTATTAGCTTTTGTTGCGTCACAATAACATGGCAACATATCTTTAAAGATTCACTTCAAGTTACAATAGTAGCCATTTTGCCGAATGTTATGTAACTGCAGAACGCATCTCGGCAGGTAATGCACGCGACAGCGACTGCTAATAACGGTGAACCACGTACGTTCATACCAACGGTGGGCTACGGCGACATATCTTGTGTGGCTCTTTTAGATAAATAGCAATATCTCAAATTGACACAGGGGCGGATCCAGCCCGTATGGTTGGGGGAGGGCGATTTCAGTAATATTTGGGAGTCAAGTCTCATTACGGATACTGTTTTCCGAATTATATTGCGAATAGTGTTTTCTGAATTGTACAAAATCATGGTAAGTAAAGTACCTTTGTTTGGTTTCAGGGGGGCATCGCCCCAATTTTCCCTCCTGGATCGGCCCCTGAATGGACAGAGAGTCGTAACCTCATATTTAACGTTTGTTTCATTTATCAACAAGGGCGTACGCAAGGGGGAGGTTTGGGGTTAAAACCCCCCCTTGAGCTTGATATTTTACAAATTCTTTAATACCTGCGCAAAGGAAATTAAATGTTTTTGCATACTTTTTGCTTGTTAGTTTGTCGACTTAATGCAAATACCACGGAATAAATTTGCATGCAAATTTCAAGGAGCATTGTAAATGGACCAAAAAGCAATACTAGGTTTTGGTGAGAATCAGGGTTATCGTCTGCGTCCAGAAACCATCTCACCACTTTTTGCAGACCTTTCGTCCACTACGCATGTTTAAGATTGCGTTCCGCCATAGTTCACTTTATCCGAAATGATTGTCTTTATTTTGTCTCCTATGGCTGATTAGCGCTAGCGCTGACAGTATTGGCTACATTACCAAATTCTGTAGCATGATAGAACTGTTGCACGAGCTCAAACACAGCAGTTTTTAACATGGAAGCATTCAGGCATTTCATAATGTCTCAGCAGGGAAAAAGGAAAACTAAGTTTTCTGGACTTCTATACATAGCAAAAAATTGAAACTTTTTATGCGTACTTTATACGCATTCTCAATTCTTATGTAGCAGGGTTGCCAATTTGGCTTTTTGAAGCCAGATTTGAAAATTCTGTTTTTTTAACACCTTTAGCTTTTTTTGGAAATAAAAAAAGCCAGAAAAATCTGGATTTTTCTGGCTTATTTTCAATCGGATAGGCTTGGCCCTGGCAAAACATTGTCTGAGCTGCATATTCATTACAAATCTCTTGCGACGAGGGTCTATTACCATGCAGGGTGCACAGAATATTGCAAAAGTTTTACTGTTGTCCTAAAAATGATCAATGTTATTGATAAAAAAACAAATGCACGACAGTGTAATTACGAGGAAAGAATATGCTTCTAAAGATTGGACTTGTGTTATATTGATGCTTTTGACGAGTTTTAATGTCTATTTTGTGTGTGGTTGTGCATGTTTTATGTGTATACTGCATGCCTCAAATCGGCTATCTGACTTTTTCTGACATTTTTTGGGACAAGGTCTGGCTTTTTTTGGCGAAGACAGGTTGGTAACCCTGTTGTGTAGTTGAGCAAGATTCGATCTTGCAAACCGGAGTGTGCGCCAGCCAGTCCAGCCACACATCTATGCTCGACTGCTCGTATTCGATGAGACATTAGCGCAGCCTCATTTTGCAGTTGTAAATTGCTTTGACGCAGTGATGAGTGTGTTTTGCTCCCTTTTTTCAACACGCAGCCAAAATTTTGCAGTCATGAACTCCTGTGCCGCAGCACTGAGATTATTTTCCTCCGATATCCTAACTTGGAGAGCTGATAGTTTATATTCAGTGCAATGACACATAAAATAAGGGGAGTGCGTGTAGAAGAATATGCATATTATGTCAACACACTTCGCCAAAACGTTGGTATGGAAACATGAATATGACGTCAAATTGTGACGTCACAAAGATCGCACACCACAAACAAATGATCACCATATGTCACTAAATGAAACGCCCCCATGGAAAAATTTTCTGCGTACGCCACTGTTTATCAATGTATTTACGCGAGCTCGTAAGGCAGAGCGGATCCTGTCAGTAAACTTAGGGGAGGCGATTTCAGTTATATTTGCTAGTCAAGTCCCATAACGGCTTCGCTACTGCAGGAGAGATGAAGTATACTTCACAACATTGCTGTGACAAAATAATGCACGCCAAAATGGCTTATACCGCCAATGTTGTTTTCTGGATTGCAAAAAATTATGGTGAATGAAGTTACTTTTGCAGGTTTTAGGTGGGCGATCTCCCACCTGGATCCGACCATGTCATAAGATTATTTACCAGAGAGTCTACGCGAACTGATAATGCTACTAAGTTCGCAGAAGAAAATTCAATTTTTTCAAAGACACATATTGTCGAAAGCATTCTGTCATTTTTCCAATGTCAGAATGAGAACAAATGCTCTTCGCGAAGAGGCATTTGCAGGACCAGTGTTCCCTCTGAGAAAATTTTACACTGCGCAAACGTTCGTTTCAGTGCGCATGCAAGTGCAAAAACATGTACAGAGGCAACTAGTGAAGCGTTACAAGCGGTAAAAGTTATATGCGGTATAAATAAGATATACTGCCGCTGCATCATATGAAGAAAAGTAAAATTAAGCACCTCGCATTCTATTCAGTACATGTCATCGTTTTAACGTCCAACCACGATCGCTAAATTGCCTGTGTGTGTCCCCTGTCGCTGGATCCACATAATCGTTGTTGGTGTTTCACAGTAGAATGCTGGTACCCCAATAGCGTTTAGGCTAGGCCTTCTAGAGAAAACTTCCCTAGAAGGAATTGGTTGAGGTTGCTACAAATAGGCCACTCATTTGAATGAATAACCGAACCATATGCACATTAATTTCCATAATAGGGATTTGGCTTGCGGCACCCTACGGAAGTAAAATGCAATTGCTGCACCTAGTGGCGAACCCATAGCAATTTGCTTCAAGGTTTGATGAGATTTTAAAAACATATTTCAATGATATATTGAGAAAAGGTTTAATTTTTGGCACCCATGAATATTGTAAATAGCACCCCGCTGGGTTAGAGTGTCGCGGTCACGCCGTTTCACCCAAAAGTACCAACAGCTCGTTTGCAGTGCCTTCAATCGATGTGAACTATTTTAGGCCGATGAGGAATCCGGTATAGAAGCTCCATTCGCTTCCTTATCTATGCGCATGGCGGTAAACTTCACAGCTTACGTTAAGGAAACTGACCAATCCTCACACCTCATGCAATGGAAACTCACCGAACCTCACACTGTATGGGAACTAACGCTGTAGACCTCACGCTGCACCCGGGTAGGCGAGATATGGCGGTAAACCTCACGCTCTAGTAGTACCAAAAAAACTTTAATCAATGCCACTCTACAGTTAATTTTTGGCCACAGGTTCCAGAAATTGCCCACAGTTTAAAAGACCTGTGTACAACTCATTTCTCTATACAGCACAACATAGTGCTGTGACTTTTTTCTCTGTAATGAAGTTCGTAAAATCAAACCATCTTGCAAACCCAAAAATGAACCCTTGGGAGAATTAATTCGCACAGCTATAACAAGGTATTGTCCAGATTTTCGGGGCTACAAAATCAAACAAAAATTTAATAATGACAATTACTGTACATCGTTTCATGTAAAACTAGCATTCTTTACCGTATTTGTGAAGACAGTACAAACTGGTTATGCGGCTCACTGGTGTTTTTGATTTTCTGCGAATGACTCTTGCATTGAACAAGTTTGCCCACCCCTGGTTTATTCTATGTGTAAAGAAACATGAGTGTAAAAGAAGCATTGCTGCCAACAAAGCGCATTTTTTGCAATTAATGCTCCCTCTAGAGTGCGGAACAACGCAGTAGCCTACCACCAGATCATTTGCGCAGTGAAATCTCAAACCGCGCGCTTGCAACATTTTAAAACATTGGTAAAAGTATCAAAAAGGGATGCTATTTCAATAAATATGTATTTTATTCGTATTTTGATAAAATTTTATACTTATTCGAATTATTCACAAAGTTTGTAATTCATTTAGAACTCTGTTAACTCAGTCTTAAAATATCCATACTCAATAAAACAAATATTGGCTGCTTAGTGTAAAAATTTTTTAGAGCGAAAACACTGTATGCAACTATTGCCGTAACATTGGGCATTTTCTTTGTGGTGTAGAAAGGGTGAAGCGTTTTGTGTTCGTCCATTTGCGTTGCATCGTGAACAACCTGAAAAGGATAAGCAAAATGTCGATATTGCCCCCCAAGGAAAAATTTCAGCGGACGCCCATGGTAATAAGTACTTTCTAGCACATTACTTAAGCAATTCAAGCAAATCAGGAAAATAGAAATTTAGACTTAAAAACATGTAAGCACTTAAAAATCACTGCAATTTTTAAATCACGTAAAGGGCGGTTCAGACAAATCTCGCGCTTGTTGCCAGCGATGAGCTTTTAGCTCCAAATCACGATGACAATCAATAATTGTGACTCACAAAGCGCTCTGCCCAGACAAGAAATCTATTCGCCTCAATGGCTTATTTTATGTGTGATGATGCATGTCATGTACTGTATAATAATGCATTTACAGCAACAGACATGGCTTCCAAAATCTTAACTTCTCTAAAAGCAAATTACTTTAAATATCAAGTAATGGGAAAATTATTTAATCAAGTAATAAGTAAAGGTTTCCAAGTTAGTAAGTAATAATTACTTGTTTGTAATTACCAATTAAGTATATAATAATTAACAAATTAACAATTACTTACCTAAAACCAGCCCTAGTTGACACCCCTGCCAATCCATGCGCCAAGGCACCTGTGATCCAAGCTTGATTTTTCAAGGCTCGCGAGCGCCTCGCAGTGTTTGCTCACCATCTGCAGATGAGACATGAACTACACAATGTATTTTGGTCAATGGTTTATTGTTTGATGCGGCTCAGCCAACAAGCAGAAGCACTACAAGAAGCCATTGCACTGAGAAAACCAGCCATTAGTGAACATTAGAGCAAATGAAAATGCAATGGTACAATATCTGATCAGTGAAAACCAGTGGTCTTCAACCTTTTTTGTTCAATAGCCGCCCTACAGGAACTTTGCTTAAAAATCGGCCCCCACTTATGATTTTAGTGTTGGCAAATATATTATTTTAATATGAAAATATTTCAATGCTAATGAAATATAGGGAGAGTTTAGTTAGCACAAAGAACGAACAAACAAAACGAATGCATTTGTAGAAACAATGTTATTCATTTCCAAAAGCAGTTGGTTTCAAGCAGGGCTGTAGAGCCGGAGCCAAAAAATTTTGAATGGTGAAGCCGGAGCCTGAAAAATTAGTTCCCGTTCAACCGACACAGTTTCTGGAGCAAGCCAATTGTACAAATAACACAATGGTTTTTAGTGTTTATTGGACCAAATCGTTCTGGAGCCGGAGCCAAAAAGTTTTAGAGGTTGGAGCCGGAGCAAAAAATTTTGGATACCTGGAGCTGGAACCGGAACCACAGCCCTAGTTCCACTTCCAACTACTGCGAACCTTGCCCCGGGCTTTTTATCTGCTAGTTTTTAAAGCAGGTTGCAAACTGGTCAGCTTCAGTCGTATGGCATTTCCACCAGTCTATGCTCATGTCAAGACGATTGGGGAATTTACTACGCATGTGCAGTACGTGGTTGAAACTTGGCCAGCAACATATTTCGTGGGAAACCTCATAGTGATATTAGCTACGTTCCCCAAAAATTCCGGAAAACGTTCGCTTCACTTGATCAAAACATCTGACCATCCGTGTTAATATATATGGTACAGGCTTCATAATCGCTGTGGCACTCGATAAAAAGTTTCTGGATGTGGAATCGCATTCGCTTGTTTTAGTTAACTGGCAAAACACTTCACCCAGTCACTTTCTACGCAATCCAACTATTGGCGTTATTTCCACAACAGAAAGACTTTTTAGCAAACCTCAAACTACAGGTGGCGAAAACAATTTTTTGGAATTTTTAGTTTAGCCAAGATGGGGATGGTTGGACTTTCTTGCCAGTATAACTTATGGCTAACTAATTAATTTTGCCAGCCAATAATTGCTACCTAAATTGTCTCATAACAGTCGTTTTTCACGTATTTTTAATAGAAGACACTTGGTTCCACTGTTTTACTCAAGTTACGAGCTGCAGTTTATAAAACACACGATAACGGACTATGACGTGTTTTGCCTACGAAAAAATGTTTTGGCAACGCTCTAGCGATAATATATGAAGTTTTGTTTCAAAACAATATTGCTAATAATAATACAGGGATGGCCAAACTGCAGCTCTTCGAACATTTGCATGCGGCTCTTTTGAGCTTTCCGAAAAATTATATATTTCTTTTTTATTTCTATTGCAAAGTGTAGAAATTTTGTAAAATGGTACATGACAGCTACAATCTAGTGTGCTGAACAATACTGTACTTTTGCAAGATGTTCCAAAAAGAAATGTCACAGAAGCTTAGTTTGCAAATAAATTTGTGTTTTAAGATTTTTTTTTGTAGCGGCTCTTTGTAACTTGGGTTTTACGATATGCGGCTCATACACAGAGCAGGTTTGGCCACCCCTGTAATTATTCATACAGTTGGGGGGATTTGTCTCAGTTCACGGGGAGAAATAATTAAGCTATACTTAATCACAACTTCTTGTTAATATTCTTAATCGCAGCGAAAGTTGATGTGATGATTCAGTGGTAGCAATGCTATGATCGCTGGACCATTTTTAGTATCTCCAAAGAAAATGACGTTTTTCGTCTATAAGAAATGGANTTCGGTCGATTGGGTATTTTCCCATAGCTCTGTCAGTGTCGGATGCTTTCAACCAACATAAATATAATAAAACGAAATAATGCATACGAAAAAGTCCGAAAATCCGCGCGTCTTGACATGCCTAAGACTTGCAAATGTTACTGCTTGATGTCGCTGCCTCTGCAAAGACTAGGTCAACAAACTACTTATTGGAACAGTTTCTCCACTATTTTGTCTTATTTTAAACATCAGGCTTAACAATTTACCTGAAAATTCGTCAGAACCTCAGTGCTGGGCTCCAAACCAGTAACACTCTCCGTGGCCTTGGATAGTTAGTGCAGTAATGCGCTACACAGGACAATGCTAGTTTGATTGTTACATCATCAGTCCTATATCTTGTGTTTTGTAAGCTTTTTCACGAAACATGGAGTCGAAAGTGCATCAAGTAAATTGGTTCCAAAGTGGCAAATCTAGTTTTTATTTTGGCATCATTTCAGAAATTTTGTATATTCTAACCTGCAGAAATCGTCCCCCTGGAAACTGATCGTCCCCCAAATCGGGTAAGTCACAAAATCGCCCCCTGGGGGGCGATTTCGCCCACGTTGAATATCACTGATATTTGGAATGTTGCCAAGTGCGCGAGAATGAGATTTCACTGCGCAGTTGGTCAGGTGGTACTTAGCATTTGCGTGCCGTAGAAAGAACACTGGTTATGAGCACTTTCACAAACACTTGAAACTGACCGATGATTGTAGAATTGCTCAGAACCAGGGTTGATTTCAACTATAGCTGCTCTCCCAATGCACAACACTATCGTCTTTAACAAATGCAACAGACGAAGACACACACGCATGTTATATTTATTTCTCAAGCGACGGCTTTTCTTCTCTGTGCCGCTACTTGTCCAGCGATGCGGTCCAGATCTCTTTGACCCTGAGGAGTGACTCGGCGCCCGCTGCAATAATAGTAAGGCAAACTGAAGAAACAGTCACTCAACGAGCAGACCGTGGTTTGCTGCGCGTGCACAACTCTGACGTTCGTCGCACCACTGAGCAATGCACGGCCAAGCATCGCGACATGTCGTAACCGGGAGCAGAAGATGCGAAACAGATAAAAGCTAACTAGTTGAAAACCGTCAAGCGAAATGCAAGTGGCCGTCAAATTTGCGCAAGCAAACGTGCTAATGAGCAGACAACTGCAAGTACATCGGACGACCAAGGCTGCCTAACTTAAGGAAACCCGACACCACAGAACAAGTTGCAAGATGGATCGACGCAGTACAGCATAACGTCTTGGAATGGAGCACGGCACTGTAGTTAAATTTTTGGCCCCGACGCTCTGATATATAACAAAAATACTTAAGTTTCCCAAATGAAATTGAAGACCAGATTTTACCGACGACATGTGTGCCTCTATTGTATATACTCCTCCAAGTTGCGAATGGATGAACTCAATTTTGTAGCTAACATGCCGTTTTGCAAACAATGCTTTGAAAAAGCAAAACAAAATTCTACAACACTAAATAGTTCGAAACAAATCTTAGCGCTGTAAACAGGAGGCATGTAAGCCAATTGGCACAATAAAATTGAACGGCTTGCTTGTCTATTAAGTATACCTAAGCAGGGGTGTAGTGCTAAAAAAAGAGCCGTTTCAAAAAAAGGGATGACTGCACCACATAGTTCGAATAAAGTGAGCATTCACCTACAAGAATTTCCACTGTTTGTGACATCATTGACGTCACCATCAGTATTACACAATCCTGCTACGGTGCTACACACGAGATAACTTGTCATTTATTCATTGATGCTGCTCCAGGCGTTTCATGTAACGTTACTAGTGCAAAAAGTGTGGCAATGCGTTCCCACCCCACGACACCCCTGCATCTAAACACGAGGAAAGTACGCGCATTACGTCACGTTTCGCATAAGCTTTTTAAACTGCAGTCGATATTTGATTCTAAGTGGACCAGTATAAAACCCAACAGGCAGTGTTGCGGTTAGGTTCCAAGTAGTGTAACAGGTTCTTACTTCAAGTAATGTTCAGGTTTTTCTGTTTTTTTGTTCATGAAGCATCCAGCCTTCACTTACACGATTTAGACACGAACTTCAAATTTATTTTGTCAATGCGCGTAAAAATGTGCACTTCTACAGTAAGTTAAAGCACAAATTAGGTCCTGCAAGGATCTATTTTCAACGACCTGCATGTTTATTCTGGGGCACTGCACACGTTCTACACTTATACTACTTCCAACCTCACACACGATAAAATCGCGCAAAATTTTTGTAAAACATTGCTTCCGAGAGATACAAGCATTATAGTAATGCTCACCCCATTTCATCTCTGGTAACGAGCTTGATTCCTTCGAGAGACTGTAAAATCTTTCTGGCAATCGATGTAGATCCAGGACAGAAATGTGCTGGTTTCGTGCCACGTCGCTTCCGGCCTGGTTAAATAACGGAGGCTTTTATTTTCAAAGTGCAAGAACCTGTTACTGGTACTGCACAAACGTCTTCAGCTGCAGTTGATTTATAGCGCTACTTAGAACATCTACTACCGGTGCAATTATTTTTTGTGATGTTTTTGTGTGTATTTGAAACTATCCATTGTACTGAACAGGAGACGACAACACGGGAAAACTACGAAGTTACTTCAACGTGTTGGTTATCAGTAAACACGTGCTGGTATTATGTAGTTCTTGCCCATTCTCGAAACTCTACTACTTCATAACTAAAAGATCAACATTAAAAAAAGGCTATCTGTTTCATACAAACCGGAACGACCAAGACGCGCAAAATTTGAAAGCACGCGCGACGGTTAGGTGTTCGCTGGTATTTATTTTCGAGTCAGTCGAATCGCCATAATCAGCACAAACTCTACCAAGCGAAACGAAACGTTTTTACTCTATTTCCAAACGCTTAAATCGTCTGCCATCCACGTCTACTGAAGAAAGAGGCCTTGCTGCCATTGGCTCACCAGCAATGCACCATTCGCGTGGACCACGACGCAGGAAAGTGGAGGGCGCCCGCAGACCACTCACGACACTCCGGAAGGAGTACAAAAAACGAATATGAACGAAACTGAACTGCAAGTTTAAATCGTAACATTAATTACCCCCATAAATCTTCGCGAAAGACTTGACACCAGCTCCTCCACGGATGTAGAGATGGCGAATCACTGAAGCACAACGAGTGTAGTACCAATCTTGGTCATATGGAGCTAGTTCTTTGTATTTAGCTGTTTTGACAAGATCCACCCAATCTGGAACCTTTAGTTTTCCAGACCTATACGCAAAAACGTAATAAACACCCGAACACAAGGAAATGGCTCGCTTTGCTGTGAAACAAACAAAACTAATGATCTAATTTTGCACCAATTAGAAAATTTCGACCAACGCTCCTCAGTAACTGTTGGTCAACTTCAGGGTTTTTTAAGGTGTTTTAGGGACCCGCTTCGGGTCCCTAGGATCAGAGACAATTATTA
>JGI24159J19872_10004743_pt1 | contig 17407 bp, 11 predicted proteins | sample Ectturendosymbi4_FD_19872 | JGI IMG/M metagenome (IMG submission 19872) | reverse complement strand
AAATGGCGACGTCACTGTGCAAAAAACATGATAATCATTGATTCAGAGTTATAGCAACCGGTGGGATGGCAGTGGCACAAGAATGCATCAAAGCTAGCTTACCATATCAAATCAACGTAAGGTTAGCCCGAATTTTTCGAGCCCACCTCTTTCATTGGATGCGAGAGTAAAGTAAACATTTCAAAAAAACATTTAACAAAACCTTTATATAACAAGATTTCAGCTAGCACAACCAGGCGCGTATCACGGTAGCTTGAACAACAGAGCAAAGTCACCGCACGCAAGGTAATAAACAAATGTGTACAAACCTGAGCACTAACAGCTTTCAAACGCAGAGACGTCAGCGCGCATCGCTGCTTCTTGCAATTGAACAATAAGCGCAACGAAAAAGAATACAGTTCGACTTGGACTTGAATACTACGACTGCAAAGTTTGGTAAAAATGAACGTGCATTTAACATGTACGTAACAACGTTGAGGTGTTAAGCAGGTCATTCGGCACCACAAAAATAAGACTCGTTTTAAGCAATAAGTTTTACACAGCGTTTTCAAGCATGCGTTGTTGCTTGGCCAGAAATAAAATAATAAAAATTGCATCGAGCGCACCCTTTGATGCAAAGAGCCGTCACTTCGCAAAACCTTAAGTAAACGATTTCGGGCTTCGTGAGGCAGTTTCTAGCAACGGCAAACGAAACATGATCTTTAGACGAAGCACCATTCGGGAAGCTCAATAGTCGTATGTGAGACCACAGGAACGTGCAAGCAATTGGAAGAATGACTAAAAACACCTGCGTTAAATTGGCAAACTACGTTATGATGAGATTCACGAGATGCAACAGTTCTTCTCCTCGCTGATCTGTGACGATTTTGTTCTCATTAACTCTGCCAGCTCCTTTTTCTGGATCCCAGCAAGACCTTCATACAAGCCCTTGACAGGGTTTTCTTCAGCACAGTAAGTGAATCCATGAAACCAAATGAGCAGCATCCTGTGTCCGTGTTCTTTGTAGCTTTTATTGCCGGTATACTGTTCTTCGATCGCTTGCAAGTGTTTGTCAGTGAAGCCCCAATAGAACGCCAGCTGCTTCCACTCGATCGGCTTCAGATATTTCGAAGCCAGCCTGTAGAGCAGCATGCGAAAGTGCTGTGTGGCAGCTTGACCATCGGCTTTCAACGACACGTTTTGCTTCGCGGCCTGGTGGTTATGATTTTCGACTTGCAACCTGAGAAACTGTCGGTACCTTTCCGCCTTTATCATCATGTCAACGATTGTAACGTAGTTTCCCCGGGCCGCCACATCCAGAGGCGTTTTTCCTTTTTCGTCGGGCAAGCTCACACTCGACCCGGTAAGCAAGAGTGCTTCGGCAATGTCCGTGAGGCCATTTTCAGCAGCAATGTGAAGGGCGATCTCGTTCCGAGCATCCGGCACATTCGTGTCGGCGTGCGCGTTGAGCAGCACTAAAGTCATTTCCAAGCTTCTGCCCATTACGGCCAAATGCAGCGGCGTCTGATTGTGACGGTTGCCCGAGTCTATGTCGGCATCGTTTTCCAGAAGGACCTCGACCGTTTCGGTGTGGCCGGAGCGGACTGCGTAATGCAACGGTGACATTTCGTCGGGGGTTTCCGCGTTCACGTCAGCCCCGTGAGCCAAAAGCTCCTTGCAAAACAAGTCCTTGCCTTCCTCTGCTGCAATGTGAAGCGGGGTTTTAGCGTCAGCGTTCGGCAAATCCAGATTGCACTTGGCATCGACGAACACAGCGACCAGTTCGTGAAAACCGTACTTCGCAGCGACGTGGAACGACGTACTCCCGGATTTGTCCGCAAGCAGCGGATCGCCGCCGAACTGAATCAATCTCTCGGCAATGCGCTTCCTGCCATATTTGCATGCAACGTGCAAAGCCGAGCGACCGGCGTCGTCCACCGTGTTACTACCGAACTCTTGCATTTCTTCCGCCAGTATTTCAATAGTATCGACGTGGTTGTTCTGCGCGGCGCAGTGCAGCCAGCAGTAACCGTGCTTGTTCCTCACGGTAGGGCTTGCACCCACCCTCAGCAAGTACTTCGTGCATTCTGTGTGGCCGAACCAGGCCGACCAAAGCAAAGCATCCATTCCGAACTTATCGCGAAGATCTATGGCAGCTCCTTCGTCCAGCAAGGTTTTAAGGATGTCCAATTGCCCGTTGCCGGCAGCCCAGTGCAGGGGAGTCCTGTCGTGCTTGTTCCGACAGTTAAGATCGAGGCCGGTCTTGGCCATCTCCTCAACTACCGCCATGTCGCCGCTTTTGCACGCCTCATGCAGGTCTTTCTCATCCCCGACAAGGATTTCATCGTCCAGATCGACACTCTGCAAGCTCCCTGAACCTGACTGCCTGCTCATGCGCGAGGACTTCTTACGATTGCTGAAAAGCATGCTGGAAGCGCTGCCAATGGAGTCTGTCTCAAACGTACCATGTTGGGATAGCAAATAATGCTGTCGGTTGCTATCTGGAGAATTGCTATTTGGTCGATAGGTTGCAACACTTCCTTGACTTACCCTGCTTGTGAAGCTGCTTTGGGCTGATGAAGTTCGCGAAATTGATCTTCTGCCATTCTCCACAACTCCAGAGGGAGAGTCCATCAGTTGGCCATGTTCATACACAGCAGTTCCACGGACCGACATTGTTACGAATTACTCCAGCTATTGCTATCAGATCGTCTTCGATTTTCGTATTTCATTTTTTGGCAATAACTGTCAAGTGCTCAACAAACACAAGAAGTGACTAACAGTTCTGAAAAACAACACAAATTATCACAGCCTTAAATCAACATTTACCTACAAAAACACTGACAAAATAACGGCAGCCAATCAGCCTGCATCTTACTTCTTCATCCTTAGTTCTGACATATATTTACTTGATTTTGTCCTGAAAGTTTGAAGCAAAGCATACAACCGATTAGAGCTCGACCGATGTGTCGGCACGCCGATATATATAGGCCGATATGTCGACTCGGCAAAATTCCGCCGATATATATCGGCAATATTTGCTAATAAAAGTGTTACTCTGCATGGAGTGTTCGGAAATCCAAGTTGCCACTTCGTCTCTGACCCTGTTTGATTAACGCAAAAGCTCTGTCCTGTTCCTAACGTAAGGCAAGGGCGGATCCAGCCAGTGAGTTTAGGGAGGGCGATTTCAGTAATATTTGGCAGTCAAGTCTCATTACGGGTTCACTACTGTAAGACAGTACTTCGCAACACTGCTGCGATAAAACAATAGATGGCAAAATGTCCTTATATTGCAATTTCTTTTTTCCGAATTGTACAAAATCATGGTGAAAAAACTCACTTTTTTAGGTTTTAGGCGGGGGCGATCGCCCCTCCCTTGGATCCGTCCCTTGCGTACAGAGCCTTCACACAAAATAATCAGACCGGTGTGCAACAGTCCTGACAAAACACTCTTAGGCAGAACATTCGCTCATAGGTTTTGGCGCGGTAAGCAGATGATTGTCTGCGAACAAACTAGGTTACGTGCTTTTGTGTTGGCAGGCTGTTTTATCAAAGTCTCTCTTGGCTAGACATCTGGCGTTCAGCGTGCATCAAAAACGTGCCTACGGCACAGCGAGCAGGACCCAGGTTTGTGTAGTACTCGATGTTGTACAGTTATTCATTGCAGTGAAGTGATCGTTTTAATGCGCCGTGCATTGTTTTTCACTTATAACATTTGAGCATAGGCACAGATGTCTACACAGGGAGTAGGCCCACTTATACGCAACACATGTTTGTCTGTTTGTGCATTTTTTGATTTAGAGTTAGACTACTGTGAGTCCTAGAAATTGCCATGGAATGCAGTAGGCACGATGGTGAAACAAACCTGTTAGAGTACATTTGGCCTTTAGTCAAACCCAGCTGGTTGAAATGGTCATGTGACAAGTACAATACATAGAGACAGGGGGTTTAGGTTTAGCCTACAGTTTACACAATGCAAAGAACCTACTAACAGCTTGCCAGCACTGAAACAGTGACATTACTTGTCTATCAGACAGCCATTTACAAACATCACAGTCAACTGAGACAGTCATGCTGTAAATTTGTCATGTGACCAGTTCACCCAATCATGTTTGGCTGGTGGCAAAATACCTCCAGAAGTGTATATTTTGCTTCATGAGGCAAAATAGGAGTGTATATTTTGCCTCATAAAATAATTGTAACTTGTGAAATTATTTTCTTTGTTTATGTGGCCTGAAGAAAAAAATGCACTGTAATGCGTTTCAGCTGTAGTTTGAAAATGTTTGGCTAAGAGCAAAATAGCTCCAGAAGTGTTTATTTTGCCTCATGAGGCAAAATAGATACTGCTTAAATAATACAAAAATATTGGTACTGGCATCGGTTATCGACAATGAAAAACATTGGCATTGGGCCAAAATAAACTCGGTCGAGCTCTACAACTGATATAAACTATAAGTACTATCTGTCACTCAAACTTAACACTTTAAGAGCCGGCGTACGATATATTCGCACTTCGATTTCGGCCTAAAAAACAGCAGTTTTCGGTTGCTTTACCAACGCCCTAGCTCCTCCGCCGATTGCGCTAGAGAGCTGTTCAAGGGCTCAAACGGATTGGCCAGTCTAGTAGATTGCACTCGAAAAAAATTTTTTTGGTTGGGGGGTGTGGATTTTTTGTGACTGACGTCATAAATGAAGTAGTTTTGGGGTCATTTTGGCTCATGTTGCCTGGCCTAGGGCCCAACCGCTAGGCCAAAGTGTTTTGCTGAAGTTTTCATTGGAAACTAGGCTTGAGTCAAGAGTCTTTTGAGCCTTTTTTTGAGATGACATACATCATTACATCGAAAGACTAGCCACAAATTCTCATCCTAAGACAAATCTATTTGAATTTGTTTATGACCTGATATTAAGATAATTGAATCACAAAAATACTTCAAGTAGAGATATATTGGCAAGGTCAATATACTGGGCCGATATTTGGGTTTTACCAATATATCAGTATCAGCCAAAACAGCTGATTTTATCAGCCTTAGTAGGTGTTGACAAAACGCTGTTATATTCCTCATGCATTCAGACAACTTGCACAAGAAAGCACAATGAAGCAAGTCAAGACAGTTATTTTGCAGCAATGCTAGCAGATGCGCTTTCACAAACAAGCAGACAAGATGAACCCTGAAGAACGCATCAGCTATCGAACCTGAAACAAAAGCATCATCATTAGTCAGATTAATTAAAAATCATAGCAAAATATGAAAATTGCTGCAATTTGAAAATTTTTAGCCCGTATATCTTGATTTCTGAAGTTTTTTAAAAAAGGAAAGCCATAGTATACATTCTATTTTTGATAATGAAGCAGAAAACAAGATATAAAACTTTTGGACACATTGGTTATTGGCCGATATATCGGTATCAATATTGGCCCCAAAAAAGCCATATCAGTTGATCTCTAACTTTAACTGCATGCTTTCACCATAGTTTTATACATGTTGCACAACTCACAATAAAGGTTTTATTCATAAGCATCTGTAGACATGCTCTCCTAGGACACACTACGTGCTAGCAAATAGCTTTGAGTCATAATAGTAGGTCAAAGTCAGTTAGTAGGGTGCCTAATCACTGGCCTAGCCTGGGTATATCATGGCACCAAAAAATTTGATAACAATCTTTATGATCAATGAGTTTCTAAAGCAATCACTGTCAACAAGTAATCTTTGTAAAAGTTGTTAATTTTGGACTTATTCTTAGTAAAAAAAAAGTATATATAAAAGATGTTGGTAAAAATAAATCAATTTTAATGAAACTGCAATTCAAAAGTGTAGTTAACCTTCATGATAAAATTTATGAATTTCTAATGAATTTATGAATTTTTGTCTCAAGTCTTGAATATTGAAGTCTTAACACTTTTTGACAAAACCTTATTCTTGGTCTATAATATTGAACCAAGTCTTTGTTTCAGAGGTAGTGGTCTTAACTACATCACTGGGTCCCAAGGTGACAATGATGCGATCGGAAACCTGAGCGGCAAGTGCACAAAGCTTCGCACTGTGGCAGCAAGCAACAATAGAGATCATGCACCACTATCACTCTATTATTGCTTGTTCGTGCCACTCATATATATATTGTTGTTCTTCGTGCACATCCCGTTCATGGTGAATCACACAATCAACGCAACGCCACTGCAGAGGTTGCAACAACATCCCCTTCTTTTTAAAACGAACCGCACTGATCGCACGTTCTTTTCGTGAAGGCTTCACACGGCACGACTTCCACATCCTAGTCACAGCACCATTTAGTTGCAATCGGAAACCCGAGCGGCAAGTGCGTAAAGCTTCGCACTGTGGCAACAAGCAGCAATAGAGATCGCGCGCCATGATCACTTTATTATTGCTTGTTCGCACCACATATATATATATATATATATATTGTTGTTCTTTGTGCACATCCCATTTGTGGTGAATCACACAATCAACGCAACGCCACCGGAGAGGTTGCAACAACAATATGAGATGATGATCACTTCGATAAAATTCAAAAGAGAGTATGCTTATGTCACGATCTACATAAGAACAAAGCTTATTATAGATTTGCACTGCTAAAAAGCACCATTGTAACAATTCAGGCTTTTTGAGGCAAAGGAATAATGTGAACCTCCAAGATCTCCTGGACATTGACTGAATGACTTCAGCCTACTTTCTGGGCTTAAAATTCATGAAAACTAAACCGTGAATACCTTATTTTGACCATATCTTACATCAGTAAATCATGATTTCAGAGTGTACCTAATTGGGTAGGCTATAATATTAACAAGATCTTAGTTAAGATGCTGTTGTTATGGTTGGAAAGCCTGAGTGGTAAGTATGCAAAGCTTCACACTGTGGTAGCAAGCAACAATAGAGATCACCTGATAAAATCACTCTATTATTGCTTGTTCGCGCCACATATATATGGGTGTTTTTCTTTACGCACATCCTATTCGTGGTGAATCATACATTCAACACAATGCCAACCAAGAGGTTGCAACACTATCTGCCTGAGATACAGTTGATAAATGTCACCCTGCATATTATGAATGCAGAAAAGAACACCACAGCTTCATATGAAAACCAAGCTGATAGATTCATAGCAGTGTCTATTTCGTCTCATGAAGCAAAAGCACTGCAGAAGCTATCTTGCCTTTGGCCTAACATGATTGGTGGTTACATGACAGCTTAAAATTTAGGTCCGCAGAGATGTTTCAGTTTAACTCACAAAAAAGTAATCTTGCCGACTAAACAAGGGTGAATATTTCTATTCAATGGCTTTGCAACAATTGTCAGTGGCAGAAGACATATCGTGGTATATTCTAGACTAGCCCTCTAGGCTAAGAAAAGGGTCGCAAATCATCCTACCTACCCTGCAGTCCTCTCCCAACTAACTACAGTACAGTACTAGTACCAAGGTCGAAGGTGAAGTTAATAAGTTACTAGTTAGCCGCACTTTCGCCAGTCGCACTTACGATTGGATGCGAGGTTCGTCAAAAAATTTCACATTGCCAAGGGGTGATAAAAAAGCAATATTTTTCACTGCAATGGAAAGGAAAGCAATATCAAAAAGGTTGGAAACCTTTTTCAACGAAAAAACACATTGAAATGCAAAAAAGCATCATAGGCATGGCCCAAAAAACGGAAAATCAGCCGCTGTTACACCAATTTTACACAATTTTCCGCACAACCCACGAGCACATATTCTGTATCACCGTCTTTGGTATTTCATACAGATTCCATATCTGTCAAATTTCGAGCAACAATTTTCGGGATTTTGTAAAAAACGCAAATCATGCTTTATACGCACAAACAGCGTCTGAAGCAGACAGATCTCGGCTGACCACCTAACATTGATCTTTAATTTTAACAACTTTACGCACAACCCACGAGCACATATGTCATGTCACCGTCTTTGGTATTTCACACAGATTCCATATCTGTCAAAATTTCGTGCAACACTTTTCGGGATCTCGAGATTTTGTACAAAATGTAAAGCATGCTTTATACGCATTGCGCACAGACAGCGTCTGAGGCAGACAGATCTCGGCTGACAACCTAACATTGATCTTACTTTAGCAACTTTGCGCACAACCTACGAGCACATATTTTATATCACCGTCTTTAATATTTCATACAGATTCCATATCTGTCAAAGTTTTGAGCAACACTTTTCGGGATCTTGAGATTTTGTACGAAATGTAAAGCATGTTTTTCACCCTTTAATATTGATTTTTAATTATGACAACCTTACGCACAACCCATGAACACATATTTTATACCACCGTCTTTGATATTTCATACAGATTGCATTTGAAACTGATGTTGGCAAAAATATTTTGTTTGGTGTTGACGCTGAAAATTTTTCTGCACAATCAACGCACTCAGAGTTATGAGAATTCTCAAGGAAAACATATCGTGAAACTGAGAGATCGTACATGCTCTTTTGGTGGTTTGTTCTTTCGCCTGAACATGCTTTCTGCAGGCAGTGTTTGAGCATATTTGTTTTGGTTGAGGGGATGCGTAGGATTTTCTTCAAGTTGTTTGTGTGTGTAGCTCTTGCGGGCTGTTCGATGTGATTCCTTGTCTTTCGTAACTATTCAGGCTTGTGTCCCGACGTCTGTAATAAATAGGGAAAGTGTTTGTGTCGTGGGACTGGCGTCAGTTCATTTCCGTTTTCAGAATAACAGCAGAGGCGGTTGTAAAAGCGCTTTGAACTGGCTGGAAGCACAAATGCGAGCATAACATATGTCAAATGAAGTGCTTCTAATCTTGAGAGGAACAAACTAGACCGTAGGAAACATGCTTGTTGTAGAAACTTTGTCTCAACAACACGATTTCAAAGGAACTTTGTCAAAATATTCCACATTAGATAACATATAGGAAAACGTTAAACTAGGACAGAACAAGAATCTAAAACACAACATTCAAAAGAATGCAAACTAATGTACATGATCGGACCACTGGTGGAACCAAGACCCAGATGAACATACGTTGAAGCCATATGCTTTAGAAATGATAAACAATAAAATCATGTGACATGAACATCATGTGACAGGACGGTAACGACAACCAAAAGTGTAGAACAGAAGGAAAGCGTGGTAAACACCTACTCTCACGAGCATGGACAGATGGAATATAAAAAATAAAATAAACCTACGTGAAACATCCTCCGGCAAAACGAAACAATACTCCTACATATGTAGCACATGGCTGGAACATAAGCACAACAAAAGATAATAGAAAAACAAGACACGCCCACCGCGAGAAGGATCACAAGATGGTCACGAGCGAGGAAAGCGAGGGTGTCTCAAAGAACAAACAAAACATCTTTCTATAATAACCGCCAGAAAAGCTTGATCAGATCAGAGGTATTGCGGTACGCTCTCGAAAAGCATCAAGACTGAAAAACCAAAAAGAAACTCAAGATTGAAGAAAAGAAGACTCGTCGTCCGTGCAAGAAACTTTGTTTGTTACACGAGGTGAACTAGGTTCACTCCCCAATCTAAGAAAACTAATCCAAAAGAAGACTCGTCGTCCGTGCAGCTAACGTTGGTAGTTACTCGAGGTGAACTCTGTTCACTGCCCCATCTAAGAAGACTCATCGGTTCCGTGAAACTAAACCATGTTTATTTCACGAAGTGAACTCTGCTCACTCCTTCATCGAACAAGAAGACCATGCAATAAAAGGTAAAAGATTATGCATATGAAATAACCTTCATTAAAAAATTAGTGTTGTGCATATGCTCTTTTGTTTTCAGGCCAAATCGCCTGTATCATCTCTCGCTGGAACTGCGAAACTCTTCTTCGCATATATTAACTAAGAAGAAGAAAACAATTAAACTTACAGACTGTGAAACTCGACTTAACCAAGGCTGCCGTCTGAACGTTGAAAGGACTGACCTACCAATCAAGTATGTTATTGCATGTTACTAAAAATAAAGAAGTTGCAACAAAGTTTGTCTGTGTTAAGATTCCGGGAAACTCACATTCAGGCAGGGACAATCTAGCCTTGATAAAATTCGTCGAACCCATTAGAAACACGATTTACCTAAAACGGTTTCGGTCTTTTGTTTATGTGTAAACCACATGTAACCAAAAAACATTGAAATTACTTCCTTAATTTCAACATTTTTCTAACGATTTTTTCTTACTGCGTTTAAAGGACATATGAGCTGTTTAATTTGACCAAACTGATTTCACCTGTGAAATAAAATGCTTGTCGATTCTCCTGCGTCAACCGTATCATCTATCATTGCCACATCGTGGGAAAGCTTTCAATTAGGCTACCACCTGCAAACAAATCTTTTGTTTTTGAGCAGAATTTGTAATTTGTTTATTTATCAGAATCTAAATTTAGTAGTACTTGACGCATATCTTTTCTTCGCACCTGAAACGTAAAGTTGCTGCTTTACCGAAGATTTTTCACAAGACTGCCCCAGCCATAATTTTGAAAGAATTGCTTGCTTTGTTTCAGGTGTAGCCTACTCATCATCAGACATTCGTTGTGATACCATCTTGTGCACTGGTCGCAGCCCACTTGAAAAAAATGAAGTTTTTTCTTATATTAACAATAGTTGTTTTGATTTCCTTTTGGTACAAGTTACATGTTTGCTTTCCTGTGGTTGAAAGCTTATTTTTGTTAGTTGCAGAAAACACTGCACAAACATGGGAGCTACGCGTCTTTTGCAAACGATCAGAAACTAACCCATTCAGTTTCTTCTGGAGTATCTCTCTTTATAGGAAAATGCAATACTTTGGAGCAAATGAGGAGAAGAAAACTGCATGGGTCCTGCACTAAGACGAAAGTTAGGGACGAACAGGTGCAAAGATATACAGTATTCTCAGGATCACCAAAAGAGACCGAATGACCACACGCAGAGTCAAGGCAAGGAGATCGTCAAAAGACACAATGGGAAACTACAGTTCAAGCAATACAGGCAACAAAAATTGTTACTTAGCACAGGAACCAACGACTTTCTAAAGAAACAAGGGAACAGCAGACATGGGAACAACGTCCAAAAACCGCAGCAAGTAGAGCAGTTTTGCAAACCGTACTTTACATTTCGTACAAAATCTCTAGATTCCGAAAAGTGTTGCACGAACTTTTGACAGATATGGAATCTGTATGAAATACCAAAGACGGTGATATAAAATATGTGTTCGTGGGTTGTGCGTAAAGTTGGTAAAGTTAAAGATCAATGTTAGGTTGTCAGCCGAGATCTTCCTGCTTCAGACGCTGTCTGTGAGTGAAAAACATGCTTTACACTTTGTACAAAATCTCGAGATCCCGAAAAGTGTTGCTCGAAATTTGACAGATATGGAGTCTGTATGAAATATCAAAGACGGTGATATAAAATTTGTGCTCGTGGGTTGTGCGTAAAGTTGTTAAAATTAAAGACCAATGTTAGGTTGTCAGCCGAGATCTGTCTGCCTCAGGGGCTATCTGTGCGTATAAAGCATGCTTTACATTTTCTACAAAATCTCAAGATCCCGAAAATTGTTGCTCGAATATTTGACAGATATGGAATTTGTATGAAATACCAAAGACGGTGACATGACATATGTGTTCGTGGGTTGTGCGTAAAGTTGTTGAAATTAAAGATTAATGTTAGGTTGTCAGCCGAGATCTGCCTGCTTCAGATGCTGTCTGTGCGTATAAAGCATGATTTGAATTTTGTGCAAAATCTCAAGATCCCGAAAATTGTTGCTCGAAATTTTGACAGATATGGAATCTGTATGAAATACCAAAGACGGTGATATGTAATATGTGCTCGTGGGTTGTGCGGAAAATTGTGTTAAATTGGTGTGAAAACGGTTGACTTTCCGTTTTTTGGGCCATGCTTATGATGTTGTTTTCTTGTTTTGGAGATGTGTTTTGCATTTCAATGTGCTTCATTTTTCGTTGAAAAAGGTTTCCAACCTTTCTGATATTGCTTTCCTTTCCATTGCAGTGAAAAATATTGTTTCTTTATCACCCCTTGGCAATTTGAATTTTTTGACGAACCTCGCATCCAATCGTAAGTGCGACTGGCGAAAGTGCGGCTATCCCCACCTTGGTAGTACAAGTAGCCTAGTCACGCGAACAGTTCTACTAAATGTCACGAAAAACACAAGAAAAATTGTTACAACCAAAGAGCAAAGGATCTTGAAATACCATCATTCAATCCCTTTGCCTTGTATTCACAAGTGTCGGGCAGACCCAAAGAATGCACCAAGGCTAACAACTACCACTACCAGTGGTCCAGTACCAAACTATCCGTTGCCGCAAGGTTGCCAGATTTATTTTTTCAGAAAAGGCCAAACCTTCAAGGCCAAAAACGCCCACAAAATTGCTGAAAAAGGCCAAACACTCAATTAAAAACGGCCAAACAAGAGCCAAACCCTTCACTTGACAAAGCCAAATTTATTAAGATTTGCTTCCTCACAACACGAATTCACATAAAAATACATCTTGTGTGCTCACAGCACCTCCACAAAAAGCAATTAATTCCAAACTATTTTTAGAATTTGTCACATTTGACAGAAAAATGCCAAAGTTTTTTCTTTTTCAAAAACACCAAAACAAAAGTACCTGAAAAATCAACAGTTACTTTAGCATCATCACTCAAATTTTGAACACTTCAAAAGCAGAGCTTGCAGTTAACTGTAACAAGTCAAAATGCATTCAAAGAGAAATTCATTTTCATTTTGCGCTGTTACTGAATACAATAGCACTGCGGTGGCCAATCTGCGTCTTGTGAGCCACATGCGCCTGTTTGCTAGTTTCATGCGGCTCTTACGTAATTATATACCAGAAGTCCCACTAAATAACAATAAATGCCTTGTAAAGTCCTGTTATTGTCATGTTGGTGGTGTGTGATACTTACAATAAATCTAGCTAAGCAAAAATATGTATACGAGTAAAAGATGGGGTTATGTTCATGTGTGCCCATCCAGTGGATTTGGCCAGCCCAATAATTTAGGGGGGGCGAAAAAATTGGGGGGCAAAATGTTTGATTTTATGCGAATAGCACTATTTTGTTTAGAAAAACGCTTCTCAAAGCAGAAAATGACTATATTTTCTAAAAATTTGAGGGGTCGAAAGGGGTTATGCCTGGCTACGCCTATGTGCCCATCTATAATGTTCATGATGTGTTTGTTTGCTATAACACAGTAAGAACTGTGGCTCTTAGTCTCTGACTGGTTGGCCACCCCTGCAACAGCAAGACACATAGGCCTAATTCTAAGCCACCTATGTTCAATCCACGGCCGCAGGCCGCGATGCGGCCCAGTCAAGGGTTTTGTGCAACCCAGTTTAGGTTTGCGCTGTAGTAAAAGTGTCCTACAATACATGCTGACAACCTGTCCTTATTTTGATAATTTTGAATTTGACATTTCTGAAGCAGATGGTCCTCAGAGTCACTTTATTTACCATTGCAGTTGGATTTAAATGCTTTCAGTGCTTTAGGTTTTTAAAAGCTAAATTTAGTTTGGTAAGATCAAAGTAAGCCATTAAATGTGCGGCCCTGGTCAAGATAATGGCATACTTTTTGGCTCTGTCAGCTATTTGGGTTGAACATAGGTTCTAAACGAATGGCCACTTCATAAAAAACACAGTGATTGTGGTCATAAGACATAATACTAAATAAGCTAACACTTGAATTAATAGGCAGCAAGAAAAGACTTGCAGCTAGGTAGAAACTAGTTGTGTCTCGCTACAAAATCCCACAGTTAATACTACAGGCATTGCATGTTTCCAAGATCATTCGGACATGAAGAACACTTAATTTCCAAAGGTTAACTTAATTTGCCTAAGTGTAAGCACCACTTGGCACTTAGCAGAGAGTTTGTTGAAAAAATATAGTGGCAACATAAAAAAAGAACTGTGAATACTGATTATAGCAACACAGGCAGTTAGCAATATTACGATAACAATATGAAGAGTATGTTTGGTTACGCACGATATCAACCATATGGATTGTCACAAGCCATACCTACCTAACCTATCCCTAGCCCTATGGTCTGTTACAAGCCATATACAATACAGCACCGATGAACAGGTATATGCACACACACAACGACTTGACCTGCAAAGCGCAAGGTCTGCACAACACGGCAAACGCAATGGCACACTCACACTGCCTCGCTTTCATTTATATTTCACTACACAGGGCGAAACGCACACACAGAGGACCAGATTTCAAAAAAGGTGTTGTTGTTGACAGTTTAGCCTTGAAATAGGCTATAGACATATTCAAAACGGCCAACAGAAAGTAGTCAAAACGGCCAACAGAAAAACTTTTCGGCCAAACGACCTTCAAAAACGGCCAAAAAAAGCCAAACCCAAAATCGTACGGCCAACCAACTTGAAATACGGCCAAATTTCCGAAATTTGGCGGCAAAACGGCCAATCTGACAACCCTGCTTAGCCGGTGGTTAGCCCGGTGTCAAGCGAAATTTCTGACCTCTGCGAACTTTCTGACCTAATATTGTTTGTCAGTTATTTTGCATCTCAGAATAGAGGAATAAAGTTTGGCAATTACTTTTTTGATGTGTGTTGTGCAAATTGAAACTTTTTGGTCAGATGTCAGATACCCACAACAAGCTTACGGTTCGAGAATAACTACAACCACTGAAAAATATCGGACTTAGTCTTAGACCTCAATTATTTTTCTTTTTCAAACCCCAACCCGAAACACTTACCGGAACCCCAAACCCTAAGCAATAATCATCAGTTTTTACAGCCTATTTGATATGTATAATATTACTCTATGCAGATTCACATGGTGTGAAGTCAGAAATTTCGCTTGACACCGGCTTCGTCTTCCAGCTCAACTTTTTCATTGGATGTAAGGAACGCAAAATTTGCAAAAAATCTGCAGCCAGAGATGGTACGGGCCGCTAATGGTCAGGATATTGGTCGGGCCGCTGAGGTTGAACGAGGGGGCCGCTCAAAATATTTTTAGCGGTTGGATTTTACCGAGCCGCTACGAGCTGCCCGCTAATATTGAAAAAAACTTTACAATTTTTTTGAGTTCAAAGAACCACTCGGTGGCAATAAAAGTGAGTGAAACCACCTGTCATCAACAACATGAGTGCGCTGGACATTTTCTTTAACTCCTGAGTATTATAGTAATGTCACACTGATGTTATAATCACATTGAAGTTGATGTAGTGATGAAACGTAAATTAATAAAACTATGAAGAAAACTATCTTTGTTTTATGTGTTAACTGAGCTGAAAGTCCAACACAAACGGGCGGGTCTGATTCTCTTCATGGTAGTTTCGGCTTGGGTAAACTCTGCTGTCATTAAATGCCAGTGCTCTCTGGGAGATTACCCTAAAAAACGGACCACCCACAACGGGTCCGTTACGTTTGTCAAAGTTTGGAATGCTGATCATTTTGCTGAAATATAATACCGTCTCCAGTAACAAATTTTAAGTATTTGCAAATCATCTGTAAGGACAAAGCGTGATTGGTGTTGCTTTCGAAGCATCTCTAAAACAAGATTGCGAACCTGTATTTATACAACTTACTTCTGAATCGACCCGATGATCATATTGGTTTCACACCAAGCTGTCCCTCCACATTTTACAACAAAACTGCGCCCTTGGCCGTCTGCATAAAAGTGGTTACAAGCAGTAGCGTTGCCAGTCGGAAAAGTTTTTGGGAGGGCCAAATACTACCACTTAAAGCAAGCAACGGTGTTTTATTTGGACATTGCCTGTCAAAACACAAAATGACAAGATATACTAGGAATTTAAGGGGGAAATGGTCCCATTGACCCTTTGGCTACGCCTATGCTTACAAGAAAAGAATGAAAAAAAAGGAACAGTACTTACTTAATGTTCAATCTTCCAGACAAAAAGCTTGCAATAACGCAAGACAGCCAAGCACTGCAGAACTCCGACTAAAAGCAATATTGTCAGTATTGGATGCTACGTTTGGTTGTTACCAACTAGATTGCCCGCATACAGAGATTGCTTGTTGAAACTCTATACGCCTGTGTTAGTTAAATCAGCTAGAACAGTTTCTCGTGAGTTTTACTTGAAAAACGTGCCTACATTGGGCTCACTGCGTATGGTTAGCTGAGGGTGTTGCGACAATAGTTTGCTGTGCAAAACTTGTCTTCATGCTGTTTACCATCAGTCTAAAACGCTGTACTTTGTATTGCTTGGAAAATAACAACTTAAAAACGGCATAATAAACCCTGTGTCCACTGAATGGATTGTGCTTGTTTGTTCCATAAAATACGTGTTTACTATAACAAAGGAGTTTACGTACAGCTCATCAGATCGACAACTAGACGATATTTCTGAGAGTGGCAACACGGTCCTGCATGAAAATGCATACATCCGAAAAATAATAAACCTACAAACAAACTAGAAATCTAGGAAATGCAACGAAGAGAACTTCTGGACTACACGAAAGAGCTATAAGTTCCTAGAAAATATCGCATTGCTATTTGTTCCAGAGAAGAATGAGGGAAAGGCTTTAATTTCTACTGAAGGCCTATGGCAATCGTAGAACCAAAGTCGGCACCACATAAGATATATTTTTGAGGGGGCACTAAACATAAGAGGGGCATACTCACACTTTTCAGACAAATGGCCAAATAGTTCACACCTACGTGGTTGTGGGACCCCAAAAACTAAGATGGCCTAGGGCCCCGCGCTCCCTGAATCCGTCCCTGGTGAAGTGTGTTTAGTTTTTAGGAAATTATTAATTTTTGATGCTACTGTTGAGCACAGATAAGAAAAAGGGATGTGAAACTTAACGCAGGTCGTGTTTTGTCAAAACTCTAAACGAGACATTTTTATTTGGTTTGCCTGTCGAAATTAATAATCGTTTTCCCGCCAGCCAAGCACGATTTCCACATTCCGTGTCATTGCAAGCTTTTGCGTCGAAAGTAGCAAGAAACGCAGTGATCTTGGGCAGTGTTTTTTTAAGGCTTTTAAAAGGGTGTCGTGGTGGAGCTTTAGGGTGTCAACACCATTTTCCTTTCTATATCTGATACTGTTAACCCATTTTCACAAAAACGTAAGTTTCCGCCCAATTATGCTGAATTATTTGAATACGGCATTCACCTTTGGCAAACAAACTAAAGACAATTCCATAAATAGAAAGGTTCAATGTAGGCCTACACACTCATTCATTTTCTCATTTTCGTGCCCGCTTTTCCTTTGGGAAGAGTCCCAGGGCAGCAGCGCTAGGGGGGTCCGAAATACCTCACGATCAACAGCAATCTCAGATAGTTCTGCTCGTTCCAAACCAAGACGAGACCAAGAAAGGTCGGAGATGAAAATCTCTTTCAACGCTTTCACAACAAATACTCCAGTTTTGTCTTTCAATGGAAGCATCCAACCATATTTTGAAAATACATCAATCACAGTCAGGAGATACTTGACTCCACGGTTGAACCTTGAAA
>JGI24159J19872_10004742_pt1 | contig 17408 bp, 12 predicted proteins | sample Ectturendosymbi4_FD_19872 | JGI IMG/M metagenome (IMG submission 19872) | reverse complement strand
ACCAACGCGATTCACCGTTTTGTGCACTCCAACTGACAGCTCTGATAAAACCCGATTGAGGTGTTCTACTATATTGCTTTGCTTGTTTGTACCATAGTCTGATAGTAGTGCAACCAAACTGAACTACAGTACCATGTCCAACAACATAATTAAGTTTATTAGTTTCTAAATCATTTGTAGGGATAAAGCAAGGCGTGATTCGTGTTGCTTTGAAAACCCTTCTGAAATACAAGGTTGGGAATCTGTATTTACAAAACTTCACTTCCGCATCGGCCCATGACTATGTTGGTTTTACATCAAGCTGTCCCCCACATTTTACAACAAAATTGCGCCCATGGCTTACATGTGATAAGCATTAGGGATCAACCGATATGGCTTTTTTGGGGTCGATAACCGATATTCTTAAAATTTTGCAATCTTGTTTGTCGCCCGTCCACATCAATCACTCATTGTCAAAAATCTAATGTATTCTATGCCTTACTTTTTTTTCAAAAACTCAAAAATCAGGATTTATGAGCTAAATTTTTTTGAATTGCAGCAATTTCAATATTTTGCTATGATTTTTAATTAATCTGATTAATGATGATGTTGTTATTTCGGCGGCGACGGCCGACGCGTGCTTCATGGTTCATCTTGTCTGATTGTTTATGAAAACGCACCTTATAGCGTTGCTGTAAGATAACTGTCTTGACTTGCTTTGTTGTGCTTTCTTGCGCAAGTTGTCTGCATGCGTGAGCAATGTTACAGCGTTTTGTCAACGCCTACTGAGGCCGACAACGATATCAGTAAAACCCATATATCGGCCGACATATCGGTCTATCTCTAATAAGCATACTCAAGCTTCGCATAAACAGTAATTTGCATGTGTTGCTTACATGTAATTCCTTTCTCCTACTTTAATTTTATCGCTGTTTTACCGCAATGCTTCACAGTGGACAACACGAAAAATTTTAAGTAAAAGTAGGTCACAAGCTGAAGACCGTCCGGAACCATGGTCCAAGTCGCTAACAAACCTGTCGCTTACACCCCCGTTCTCTTGCAGGGGCGATTACCGTGTAGTCTACATCACTCCCGAATATGTACAAGCGTGTTCGGATGTGTTGACTAAGCTCGACGCTCAAGTCGGCATATCTTTGATCGCTATCGACGAGGCGCACTGTGTGTCGCAGTGGGGTCACGATTTCCGGGCGTCGTACCGGAATCTGGGCAGGATGAAGAACCTGCTGCCGAACGTGAGTGTTTGTTGAGATAAAGTGGTCAACGTTGACTCAGTCCTCTGCTCGAAGTATTTTTATTAAGAAAAAAACAACTTGCGATTGTTGGTTTCGTTTTAATATCTGGGCCATGGGCTCACGCCACTTCGATGGGAAAATTCGGTATTTCACTTTTTTCCGAAGCTTACTTCAAAACCTGTTCTAAAAATAACATTAGCATGGTCAATGCCTTCTCATTAACGAAGATCAATACTAAAATAATTGAAAGTAAAATGAGCAAAATTTTTGTGTCAGAAGTGTATATCAAACTAGTAGCCCTTCGCATTAATCGGTGCACAAAAAGTAGCTCGCAGTTTCAAAAAGGCTGGTGACCCCTGGGCTAGATCATTTTGTTCAGACAAGAGAAACAAAAAATTCGGCCAAAGTAGTTTCGAAAGTTGGAAAGATTATTTCGTTTGAACATATCCCCTAAAAACCAGCAATAGGTTGCTTACAGGCATGGCTGCTTGCTTCTTCTGTTCGTGTTTTGGACGATTCTGCTAAATCTCCTTGGCCTCGCTGTTTAAACAATTCGTGTTCATGAAGTTTCTTCTCTTGAACTCTCGATCAATTATGAAAAATGGCAAACCCTGGAGATTCCCTTTTCCGTCATCCAGGTCCCTGTCATCGCGTTGACGGCGACCGCAACTCCCGAAGTGCGCAAAGACATCTGCAATTCCCTGCATCTGAAAAACCCGGTCATCACGTGCACCAGCTTCGACAGGTTTCCAGACACCCCGTGCTGCTTGAACGCAAATTGCTCGCTGCTGCACCGTATTGACTTGTCGCTGAACTGGGGTTATTTCACATTTCGGAGCAGATTTGTTGCTTTTTTTCCAAAACCGTGTCCCCCGCACGGAATTTGATGCACGCATCATTTTGAAAATGTGAACGAACGAACATTTGCTTTAGGAAGATTTGTTATCTTTACCGTTTCATAGCAACAAGTATTGTGCGACGAAACCGCAGCATTTTTTCTAATCGTTTCAGTCGCTGCAACGAAGCATGTTTTCATCAGTTATTGTCAGCAACATATGCGGTGCGAGACACTCCTCTGGAAAGCTTTTCTTTGCGAAATTTCTCAATGTGAATTTTTTGCTTATTGCGATGTGTTTGTCACGTGTCTGTTATACCAAGTTTCCATGTCCGGCTGAAGGCCGATTAGGCCGTATATCGGCCCTGCTGACGAAAGTCTGTCTTTGGCTGGATCCGTTTCCATGGCCGTAACGTCATTCGTGCGTGACGATCGCTTAGGTAGAAAATACGCCTGTTGCTGTTTGGTGATGGCGCTAGATATTCATAAGAAACTTGGGTTCTTGCTGTGCAAATCTCACAATTCTTGCTGTTACTCTGCACATTTTTCATAAAAATGGTCAATTGGCGTACGAAATTATCGAAAACAGACGTGTATGACATGGGAAGGCATATATTCGCACAGTCGAGAAATCACCTTTGATCAGGCCAAGAGGTTTTGAATGCTAAAAAAAGTAAAGTGACGATACAAGTTGAATTGTATTGCGCTGCGGATCATTAACTATGGAGGGTAAACATAATGCTTGCTTTAATGACTCTTTTCTACTTAACTATAGCCTATGCCAGATGTTCAACGCTAAACGATTTTTGCACCGCACCGCCGGACAGTTGTCGTTGAATGTCTGGCACAGGTTGTAGTTGATTTTTACTAAATAATACACGAGGCCTCCGCTTTTGTGACTCGTGGATGCATGCTAAATAGCATTGGTATTTTATTTTTGCAAATGAACCTGCAGAACTCTACATTGGCACCTTATCACAGATCTGCAAAGTGCGCAGTCTCCGAACCGCCAGAGAAACCAATAACTTGCTTCACGTAAGTCACGTAACACAAACCGTCCCAGCCGATGCCCGTCCACATCGATTGCTGGGACGACAGTTGTATGGGAACTCTGCTGAGTAACTATAATCTCATATAGGGTCACTAAGCTATGTCGTCGGCGTCGCAAAGCGGCCATGGAAACGCATTGTTTCTTCACTCTCTCGTGTCTACCATCCTTATTAACAACCGCCGCACAGAACCACTGACAAAATCAATTTCTTCCCCACAGGGTCAACCTCTACTTGGACGTGTACAAGAAATCTGGCAACCCGGGCGCCGACTTGCAAAGTCTTATGAAGCAAAAGGTCGTTCGAGGAATCGCGAAGTATTCATTTGATGGACCAACGATAGTTTACTGTCCAACAAAAAAGGTGCGTCTGGCGTATCATCCAAGGCAGTCGCAACGGTTCGAAGTCAGTTTTTTAATTTGTGAGAAGTCGGCTTCTTTTTTGCAGCGGGACAGATCAGGAACGCGCAGTTGTGATGCGCCAGCTCCATCAAAAATCATTGCGAGGCCCTCGTTTTCTGGGAAATATCGCAGAGTAAAAAACGAAAAACATTGAGTTATCACGACCTTAAAGTAATAAAGATTTAACGATTTAAAAAAATGTAAATACTACGATGTGGTTGTGGTAGGAAGCCCCCCACCCCCTCATGCACATCTGCCTCCCGTGACGGAATTCCACGAAACAAACGAATCGCGTCCAACCAATGAAGTTTCCTTTCAGGCGACAGAGGATATCGGGCGCGTCCTGCAGGGACTCGGCGTGAAGTGTCTCGTTTATCACGCCGGGCTGTCAATGGAAAGACGCTACGAGGCGCATCGGAAGTTTGTGCGCGATGAAGTGGAGGTGAGATGCTTCTAGTCGATCCAACCTCGTCAAACATGTGTTCAGTGCAATCGCTGTAGTTCCAAAGCTGTTGCGGCTCGATCAGGTTCTGGAAAGGCTAGTGGCCTTCCCTCGAAGATGATGCACATTGCGCTATGCGATTTTGAATGTCCGAAGAGCTAGACTTCGCCAGCATCTCAAACAATACAAATTTGATGTTTTTGCTGAGAGTTGCATGCATTAAGTATTTCATTAGCTCCATATTGTGAAATTTTAACAGTGGGGCTAAAAGTTCAAGCGAGGGTTTGAAAAATTACTTAACAGAAAAATTCCCCACAAAAATTGCGAAAATATCCTTTCATGATTTAAATAGTCAGGTGCTTGGCTCGCCGAATCAATAATTTCATGTTGAAAGAGCGGTGTGGAAACAGAAATTGAAAAAGCAGAATTCGGGTTCAGCGTAACTCTCCACCCAACAATACTGCACGTGTTCTTCGCAGTGCATTTCCGCCACTGTCGCCTTCGGGATGGGGATAGACAAGCCGGACGTTCGTCGCATCGTTCACTACGGAGCGCCCAAGGACATCGAGAGTTACTATCAGGTAAACGCGCTCTATCAAAATTGCTATCAAAAAGTGCTCTATCAAAATTGCAAGGATTTTGCTCAGTGTCATGATTGCCTCTTTCGTTTTTCACTGCAGGAAATAGGCCGAGCGGGTCGGGACGGTCTTCCGGCGACGTGTCACACGTTCTTTGCTGCTGCCGATTTCAACACAAACAGGTGAGTCTCCGGCGTCTTTGCTTAGTTTTTCTTTCGGCATTGCTACTCTTCCGTGGAGTCTATGTGCTGTTTGCGTAATTACTGCAATTCCGAATGTTTTTGAACTTTTACGCAAATCCTAACTCAATGTTCGGCGCCCAAGCTACGATTCAACTACTGCTTTTGTCAGGTGATGTTGCGTGCTCACGGAATCACAATTTGACGACCCAGATGTACAATGTCGCTGCAAACCTGCACCCGTAGGGTAGCCCTCTTAAATTTTGGACCAGACCTGCAAGAAAACATCTCAGATAAAATGTGCACCACCAACATTAAATTGCATTTTGCATTACTGTAAGCAATCTTCATTGACTATTGGCAACTACAGCACCTTGCAGGAAACACACAAGTTCGTTTGAGCGAAACATTTTGTAATAAAACATTTATAAACCTGAGTATATCCTACAAACCTGGTATCACAGGCAAACTAAGAAAACGAACCTTAGGATATCGAGCATTTTGTCAAGAAACCCAAAAGTGATTTTATCAAACGAAAGCAAACAAAGAAATGCCTAAAAGCACTTACGTTAGAAAACAAAAATGCTCTAAACCAGCGTGGCAAAATACTTTTGACCTACGGGCCATTTTACAAAAACGTGACAGCTTGCGGGCCACTTCCAATAAAATAATGTGTAGAACAACAGATCCGCAAGTTTCAAAACAGAAAAGGGATGACACATGAGTGCGTCATTGAAATGATTACGCAATGGCTAATAGCAATTTATTTTCAATCCCAATCAGTGGGGTGGATGCGGTCGAGGCTTCTCTGACACAGTGACACTGTCGTTCCTTTAACAATACCAATGTTAGTGATAGCGAATCTGAGATTATCGTCCGGTGTGTCTTCTAGTGTAGGCTTTCAGTTTGGGCAATATATCTTTCCTGACGAATTTACAGAAGTTTTCTACAGTATCTAACATCGTTAGTATTGTACTTTTTTATTAAACGGTGTTATGTTTGTTCTACAGGTAATTAAAATTACCTATTGCAGGGATGAGCGATTGATTTGGCTCGGGGACAACTTTGAAAATGCCGCGTTTAGCGGATATATAAAAAGATTTATTTGTTGGTGCTGAGTTCATTGCGCGTGATGTACTCTTCAATACAACGCACGTCGAGGCACCGAAAAAACACAAGTTATCCAGTCAGGTGCCTTAACGGAGGGCCTCTGTTTTGATCGTAAAATAAATAAATAAAACAAAAACAACAATGCTACACAGAAAAGGTATTATTAATTGCAAGGTTTAATCATCGCAGAAAAATGAAAGCAGAAAGCAGGCAGATTCCTCGGAAGTTTGCCGCAAGGCTAAAGTTTGCTTACTGTATTCCACCGTTGCTGCAACTGATGTCTGCCGTACGGTCGTCATGGCATCGTGCATTTGCATGTTTTCATGGTGAAACCAAACGTGCATCAAACTAAAACAATTCCGAAAGAACTAAGCGTGACTGATCAAGTACTGTAAACACAAGATAAGATGAGCCTGAGAAATAATCACATTACAAAAATTAACGTTGTTTGAAGTTCTTAATACAAAGCCTGCAGACACTGGTTAAAGTTTTTTTGCATTTATTTTGAACTACAGTGGCGTTCATAGTGTCGCTGTGAAGACAGCTGTTCAATAACCCGCCATCTGTTAGAAAATACTGTACATGCAGGAACGGAAAGCAGGCATTTAGCTGCTTTGACAAGATCTGGAACTTAATGTACTCTTCTAACAATGCTGTTACTATTTCTGCCACACAGTTATCATGAAATCGTGCACTTACATATTTTTGTACTTCATCCATTCTGAAACGGTTAGAATCTTCGACAACGCAATCGTCTTCAAAGTACGACAGAAATTGGATCTATTCGACCAACGCTGCAGCAAATAACGCACAAATTCCCGTGTCTCTGCATAGGTTCTTTCTGAAGGACATCACGTCACCGAAGTTTCGCGAACACAAGGCCGGGATGATTCGCAAGATGGAGCAATACCTCACCACCACAAGCTGCCGGCGGAAAGCGGTCTTGTCGCATTTCGACAAGAGAGCAGAGAGCAGCGTCACTGGAACGGATAAATGCTGCGACAACTGCCGAGCAAGGTGCATGCCGGTTTCAACCAGAATGTTCTTTAGAATTTTTTAATGTGAGCTGGTTATCATGGAAAAAAATCACTGCGAATTCTTGTGTTTTCAAACGGCATTCAAAACGATCGATTTTGCTTGTGCTAGCTGTAGGGAATATTACGTCCGATTTTGCTTTACCTTGCAATGCGCTGTTTGCGCATTGCCACAACACAACGGGCCAGAACCGCTCATCAAGCTCAATTTCTTGTGAAAAAGCCTTCGCGCTGTGGTAGGTTCATCGAAAACCTAACACTGGCACCCGTCACGAAAGTATACAAGCGCACACACATTTGACACACAACATTAAAGGCGTTTGCAAATACAATAATACTAAAACGCAGGAAAAATGTTCACCTGTTTTGTCTAAGTTTTGTGAAAAGGCTCCATGTGCTGGTGCGGGAGGCGGCAAAAGATCTACTGTCATTTGCAGTGCAGACCTCTCCTGAGACAAAATGCGTTTCATAGAAAAGGGGGTGGTTATATTGAGTAGAATAGTTCCGTGGCCCTTAGTCAGTTGTTAGTTGGCGTATTCTTTGTACATCATGTAGTTGAAGATCAATTTCGTAGTCTTCTGCCACTTCATGCAGCACATCCTCACCGTCGTCTAATTCAACATTCACTTTTTCTGGAAGAATATTTTTCTGTTGGTGTGCTGCTCTTATCACGTTTGTGCACAAGTTAATTTCCTTGCTTTCCTATTTCGGCTGATCGTTTGCTTCTCGAAGCTGAGTTCTTCCCGTCGTGTCCAGTTGTGTAGATTTGTGATCTTATGATGCTTTAATATTTGTGGAGAGATCAGTCGCTTTGTCCTACTTTGTACCGTGTGTTTTTATGGCTTGCAAAATTTGAGCGGCAATTTCTTCAGTAGGTTTGTTTGCCCATTTGGATCCAACGCGAAATGTTAGCGGGCCAGTAAGTGCAGTATTACTTTATTTTAAAACACAAAAAACAACTAACTTCAATGAGCTCTACCATTTCCCCCTCGTCTTATTGAAACAACCCATTTTCTCGCAGAGCGAAGAAAGGCGCTGGTTCGATCGAGGGTGCTGACGGCGCCCCGTCCATGGACCTGGAACACGACTTCGCACCGGAGGCGAAACAGCTTCTGGACGCGATTAAAATAACAGGAGAAAGATTCGGTCTCGGCATGCCTGTGTGCTTCCTGTGCGGATCGGTGAGCAGCGTGAACCACAGTGTCATCGCTGTGGCGTTGCCAGACATCAATTGTCGTTGGCGTGAATAACGCATGTGCGATAGTAGTCTTGTTTCGGACGTACAGCAGCTTCCCTAGTAACAAAACACGGTTGTGTTTTCGTCCGAATGGTGGAAACTTATACCGTGTGAAGTTTCTTGGCCGAAGAGATTACGTGGCAAGTTTCGAACCAATGACCCTTTGATCGCCGTCAGTCGACTCAGATTTGTATTTGTTTGAACAGAAAGGCAAGAAGATGTTCGATCGCTTCACGCGCCACCCCAGCTTCGGTAGCGGTTCGAAGCATACCCAGAAATGGTGGAAGGCACTCGGAAAGCTGCTTCTGTCTGAGTGCTATTTGAAAGAAAGACAAATGCAAGGGTCGTTCGGGGCGACCGTCGGTGAGTTGACAGTTTGAAAGAGCTTCTTGCCCTTAACTCTGTCCGAGACGCGAGCTCGTAACTGTATTATTTTGAGTCGTATTGAATCGTGGATCAAACATCTCGCGACTTTCTTTTTTTCGCACACAACGCACCGTTATTAAATGTGTTTAAGGTAGCGTGAATATGCTTATAATTGGCTTAATCGAAATTTTAACGATTACACTGATGCGGGGGAGGAAGGGGCGGAGCTGTGCTTCTGTGCTGTCGTCACGCACACTTGTTTTCCGCTTCCGGAAAAGGGTGACTTCCAAAATTCTTAAACAATGGAATTGTTTTGTTGTGTTTTATTGAAGTCCGTGGGAAGGTTGAAAGGTAAATGCAAAAGCGTTGTACTGACGCCGGATATGACGTAGTTTTTTAATCAATAGCGTTCTTCACCTAAAAGCNATTCATGTCGCATAACATGCTATGCGGTGAGGTCAAGCTCGATCTTTTCCAGAAATCGCCGCCAAAGGATCGGAATGGCTGCAAAAACGCCAGCGCCTGCCCAACCACCCGCTGATGCTGGTTCCGACAATCGACCTCACCAACAGGGAGTTGAAGACGTCAACGGCGTCCAAGCAAGCGGAAACGCCTGAATCTGCCAAGACGTACGCTTCCTTGTGGACATTTGTAGATCTTGCGTCCGTCGCAAACTTAGTCTTGTGTCATATACTCGTTGCCAACTCTTGTTGCCTAGCAACCCATCAATCATTGTCTCCACCGATTGTCATCTACCAGCTCATGTTTGCTGATTGCTGTTTCTTTCGCGAAACCAAGGCGTTCGCGAACTGCACCGCAAATGCAGAACTTCTAATGTGAAGAAACACGGATCGTCTGACTGCAGGAACTGTCGAACCGAAATTCCTTCGCTGCAAAACGCGAGTCTCACTTTTTGTGCATCGCCAACGTTAAAAACTGCGATTAAGTATCCGGTTTTACATGTTATTGTATCGGATCGGGACACGTGTTGTTCAGCCTGACGTAATGCCCGTCGTTCTGTCGCAGGATCCTGCCTTTGGTGCCAGGATCGGGAGCTTTGGCCCAGGAGCAGCTGAATAAACTGATACTGGGCCCGTACCTCCCGTTGAAGGAGCCAAAAACGGGCGGAAATCGGAAGCCGCGCGACGCCGACGAACACAGTGGCCCCCTTTACCGGTTGCTTCTCGCCCTGCGGAACGACATTGCCCAAGTGAGTTGTTTTTTTCAGCGCATTTTGATAATTTTTGTGAATTTTTCGCTTATATAGATATTTTTGTTTTGTTTTCCATGGGAATGTGTCTTAGCGTTTGTTTCCACCGCATAATTTAATACTAGTTTTTTTTTCGCTGAGACATTTCGGTCACGAACTTACTTTCTGTCATCTTCCGTTTTCCGACATTTTTTTGACCGAATTGGCTTGTTTTTTTGGTCATTTCAAAAAAATTCGAAAATAAGCAAATTGTAAAAGTATAGATTGACAGCTTTTTTGAAGAGACGTTACAAATTATTCGCGAAGTTTATATTTTCTCACAAAGACAAAAGTAATGGTCCGCATCATTTATCGTGTCGAGACGCATCATTTATCGCGTACGATGTGTGAAGGGCATAGATATTTATGCAAGATTCTTTGCGCAACAGAAAAGTTTCGAGCCTACTACGCCAGTGTGTAAAATTTCATGAACTTTTGTTTACAAGGCACGTTTGTTTTGCCTTTGGTTTCATGTTTATAGGAAAAAAACGCCAAAACAGAAAAGTGAGAGTTGCATGATTTTTTTGTTTTAAATCTCACAAAGAATAAATGAAAATCACAGTTGTATTTGCACTTCGTCGGAGTAGAGCCCGGCGCTGTGGGAGTAGCGGTTGCCAGGTGGCAACCGTTTTAGTTGAGATTGATATGCGAATACATGTTTGCGCAACTCCTGTGTAATTCACGATTTTAATGTGGCGAAAAGATCACTTACTTATCACAAATTGTTTTGAAGGTTTACTTGGTCTGGAGGTAATTCCACTTCTTGCATACAACGTGTCGATTACGTGCAGCTTGCATGTCAGATCTTTGCTGTGATTAGGCTTCGTTCGAGTAACAAAACTTTATTGTTTAAGTAACAAGCAACTTCTGACAGATCACATTTCGACTTCAAAAATTCAAGCACATCAAAATCATTGCAATTTTTGAATCACAAAATGCGAAGATCAGACAATATTCGCGCTTGTTTTCAAACGATTGAATATAATGCAATGAGCTTCTAGCTCCAAATCGTAATCATGCTGACAATCAACAACTGTAACTCACAACGCGCTCTGCGCAGGCAAGATATATATTCGCCTAAATGGCTTATGTTACGTGTGTTGGTGTATGTCATGCATATTATTGCGCTTGCAGCAGCAGACGTGGTTTCTGAAAGCTTAACATTTCTGGAAGCAAATTACTTGAAATAACAAGTAATGGCAAAATTACTTAACCAAGTAATAAGTACAGGTTTTCACGTAAGTACTTAGGTAATCACTTAATTGAACCCATTCCCAGCTGTGATACAACCTAAGACTTTAAAAGCGATTTTTAAATGAGTGCCTTTAAAGTGTGGCCTGTTTTTATACGCGGGAAGTTGAATTGCTCGTCGAACGTTAAACAACACAACACAATACAAATGCGATGACGTGTTTTATTGTTGCACAATATTGCACGTCACTGGCCATCGAGGTTGGTTGCAAGCATATTGAAATTCGTTGATCGTTGAATCAGTTAACTTCCNGATTTAACGGATACTTTTGCGCAGTTCACGACACTTGGACCCATGATCAAAAAAAGAATGCGAAGTCTATAATATTTTCGAGTGTAAGGAAAAACTCTGTGTCGATTGAAGGGCTATAACAACAAAACCGTTACTAGAAGGGTAGTCAGAAAAAAGTGAAAAAAAAGTAGATACCTGACAAGCATTGTCGATCATCAGAGCTGGAGCATGTTATTGCAGATACAAAGAAGGGAAAAACTTAACGTTTCCTCAATTGATGCTTCTTGCTTTTTGTAGGATATGGACATCCCTCCCCATCTGGTCGCCAACAACAAGGACCTTCTCGAACTTTCCGAGGCGCGTCCGAGTTCGAACGAGCAGCTGCTGCGAGTTGACGGAATGTCGGTCGTCAAAGTGAAGCGGATTGGCGCGCAAGTCCTTTCAGGTATCAAGTGTGAAAACCTGACAAACTGTCCGAGCTATAATGGCTCGAGTGTTTGACTGAGCAAGGCCAAAGCGCACTCGTTGTTCCGATCGTTGCTGTGGCGGGCATACTTTTTTTGAGAAGTTTTCGTTGCGCTGCGTTCCTGTATTCCACCAGTGCTTCACAACCTATTTCAGCCCACCTTTTTTTTCAAAAAATTGCAGTGGACCGCTTCTATTTTTACTCCCAAGCTTTTCAACTTTCACACAAACGTACTTGATGAAAAGACATGGTAGGCTATTGACGCTTTTAAGATTTATAGTTCGTATTTTTTCAAAGCATGAAAAATCATTTACATTTTGTGAAATGGTTGCCATTTTTCATGGCTAGGAATTCTCTGCGCACCACTAGAAATGCTATGTGGGCCACAGGTGGTCCATCTGGACCACGTTGAGAACCACTGCGGTGTATACGACAAGCGAATATTGCTCGCTACGCTTTCTGTAAATCGCAAGTTTTACATTCGTGCGTAAAAAGTTTTACATTGGGCTTTTCTTCCAGTAATCGAAAGTTACTGTTCGGAGAACAATGCGTCGCACGATAACTTCGACGACGACGACGAGTTTGATTTTAGCAGCAAGCAGGCGGCGCGGAAACGGAACGAAACCGGAATACCAACACAACCGGTGTCGGAAACCGTGAAGAGCACCTACAATCTCTTTCACGAACGCGGCCTGACCTTGGTAATTGCTTTTCTTTGCATTCTGAATCCTACTGTTTGTTTACTCGCAGCCGTTCCCACCCGGTACGTGCCATAAATAAGATTCGGCTTCATTTCTATCCAGCCTAAGGAACCAACATAGGGGTGAATCTGATTTACAGTAGCTGCGTCTCGGGGTCTCCAAAACTGGTTGACATAGTGCACAATTTTTCATACTGGAAACGATAATGTTTAAGAAATGACGCAAACGGCGAAGTTTACAAGGCTGTGGATCTAGGACTGGCTTCAAGTAAGAAATTACTTATTTACTTACTTGAGGACCTTTACTTATTACTTGATTAAGTAATTTTGCCATTACGTGATATTTCAAGTAATATGCTTTTAGAAAAGTTTTAACTTCTGGAGCCATGTCTGTAACTGTAAACGCAATATTATACATGACATGCACCATCACACATAATATAAGCCATTGAGGCAAATACATTTCTCACCTGTGCAGAGCACTTTGTGAGTCACAATTGCTGATTGTCATCGTGATTACGATTTGGAGCTAAAAGCTCATTCCACCAAATTGGATCGCGGCCAACCGGTAGGAATTTTGTCTGAACCACCCACTATATGATTTGTGGTGGATCGTTTCTTAGCAGCGAGGTCAATGCAGCACATGTTGCGTTTGAACAGTGCATTTGTCCAAACTTTAAATTTTCAAACTGTAAAGGAACGTTTTTCAATAAACATGGAAGTGGTCGTTCAATAATATTTGCATCAATTTTGCCGCGTCTAATTTTCGCTACTTTCACGACTTCCTCATGTCGTCGATGGCGCTGTGGACTCCTTCTGCACTTCAACAACACATCGCAGGAAGAGATCTCGAAAGAAAGGGGGGTGCAAGTTTCGACTCTCGGCGGGCATTTGGCGGAGGCTTTCACAGCAGACTTTCCCGTGAATTTTCAAAGAATGGGCATTGGGCCGGAAATGATTAAAGAGACAGAGGAAGCGATTCGTCGTGCCCCCATCAATTCCGGTGAGTCAGATCGGGTGTGTGCGGGCGTTTTTCCTGCTTGGGAAGTACGTTTTCATTGGAGCATGGTTTTCACTAAATAATGCAATAAAGGTTTCGTTTGACGATCTTATTTGCTGTTCAGTTGCTGTTTCAACGAATCCTGTAAAACGAATCGTTTGCAATTCGAAGGATCCGTTTTTTTTAAAAAAAAACTTGTCACTAGTGCGACTTTTCTCAGGAAAACTGTTATCCTTGAAGCCGCAATGGATTCTATTAGAGGATGAGCTGAGGATGTTTGGGAGGCGAAATGCAAACTCTGATTAGCGTAATAGTTGTTGACTGTTTGCTGAGAAGCAGTTGTTGACTGTTTGCTGCATTTCGACAGATACGGTTTTGGACGCGCGGTTGTCTCTTAGGGTTGATTAAAATTTTCTTGGCGTTGGCAGTATAGTCGCTTTTTCACCTTTTGCCAAACGATGTTTTTTCGATTAAAACGTCAAAACTGATTGAGCTGCCCATTTCGCAAATGCTCTCATATTACGATTTGCTGCAGAAATTATTCTTGCAGCAAAAACGCTGCACTTTAGCTTCGGAGACGATGTCTTCTGCTTGGCATTGTTAATTTCATCCTGGAACACACCTTGTCCACTGAGATACTGACCAGCCCTGCTTTCTTCCTACTTAAAACTTTCTTTATCGCCTGATAATGTTTTTTTTCTTTTTTTTCAGATATCAGTCGACTTGCGCCAATCAAGGACCGCGTCGGTTCCACTGTGGACTGGGCGCAACTGAAGTTAATAAGAACGTACCTGATTAAGTTGTACGGCTTGGCGGCGGCAAGCCAGGTCGCGCCGACAGTTAGTCAGTCGTCGTCCATGTGAGTTGCTTTTCTTTCCAACTGACTAGTCGCACTCTGGAATTCCAGTGGTGTGGATATCGTTTTAATTTGTTCGGTTTTCATGCGTTTAACAGCGCTTAAAATGGCAACCGAACACGTTTTTCCTCAAAAACGTGTTCGCTTTTTGGCAACAGTGCAATCTGCGGACATTCGTTTCCAGCCAGCATCGAACTTATTTCTGGGTGCGTTCGAAATTTCTCGCTTTAACGTAAATTGGTAAATCTCACTGTTATGTCACTTTTGTGTTCGCTGCTTGTGCCACATTTCGGCACCAGGGGGCGGCAGTGAATAAATCCGTTTCGTGTGTGCGAGTTGTGCTGACCTGAAACGCCAGAGCATTTTACGATGAAACTAGTTCACGTGCGTGACGTAAAAGTGGTTCATGTGCTTGAAACCATTCTTTATCGTAGAGTTGCTTGTCAGAGAAGATCCTTTTCGGTTCTGAGGATTTTCACTACATTTAAGCAGCATAAGGAACATTAGTGAAGGTCTTTCTCGCGCTGCTTTAAAGTCCGAGCCGAAGCAAGCCGTCAGTTCGGTTGATCTAGCATCCTGAACAAGCAACAAGTCCCTTGGGTGCTAACAATGATTACAATAAATCCGAGTCAAAGCGAAACAAGAATTCAGTGTCGGAAGAAGAACGCTACAGTATTGTTCTGCGGAGAGTTGTAGATTTGCCGAAATGAGTTTCATACAAAGTTCATCAATTCTGTACCATGTTACTGTCCAAGCTGTGCAACGATACATTTGGCCAGCGGAAACGGCAATTATAACTCCACTTGGATCCACAAACCAGTTTTCATTTGCGGTGTCAGATGAATCTCAGGATCGAGAAATGCGATCAAGGATGCCACTGTACGCAAAAAAATAAAACACTGCTGGTGGGGTCGAACTTTATTCATTCTTGTGTGATGGCTCCTGGTCCCATCGCTGAAGTGCGTTTTGTTCACGGTTAACAAAAGCTCCTCTCCACCTTATGATTTGTCGAAATACACGTAACGCGACGTTAATGTAGTTGACCGTTGGTCTGTGTTAGCTTTTTTTCAGAGTAGATATCTAGCTTTGCGTTTATTGCTTAGCATCGGCCACGAGTGCTTTGGTTTGTTTTTTCGCTGATACATTTCCGTCATTTGTCCGAAATTACCTAAACTTCTTTTTCGGACATTTTGTGACCGTATCGACCTAAATTTTTTGTCAGTCGATTCGAAAAGATTTCGGTCAATTACCGGAAAAAAAAACAGCAGATGTTTAAAAGATATTCATGTCTTATGGTTACGTCACCGTAGACGTCTTTGTTCAGCAACAAAACTTCAATTTTACGCCTGATATTACACTTGCATGCATGTTTCGCAACGAAGTCCGATCACCGCTCTGCTTATTTGGCGCACAATGTTTTCTGCCTGCCCCGCTGACAAGGATTTTTTCCGCTGTAGGTCTTCAACCTCGTCCTGCAGATCGAGTTTTCAAGCACCGGTTCGCAACAACGCGGCTACGACAAAGGCTTCGCCGGGCAGGTGCGAACGCCAGATCGCGCGGTTATTTGTTCACTCAGACAGCGAAGACGTCGTGATGGCTTTGTGAGCAAACAACGGCCCATTGTCACGCGTAATCGCAGCCGCGCAAAATGCGTAGGACTGTCTGCGGCCTCGGGCGGTGTTATTTAGCTCTGTGTTTGTCGCATCCCGTTGGGCCAACGTGCGACTGCTCAAACATGACGGTTTAAAATGAGGTCGGACGCCACGATTTGATTGCGCACCTTGCAAATCATAAGTAACGTCGTACGTGGTGTGATAAAGTATGCGACTTTTGGCGGTTGCTTCACGTGGAAGATCAACATGAGATAGAGCGCTGGTGTGTTTGTAATTTTTTCTGCTTTTGTTGCATCGGCTACTCGGGCTCCTGTCAGCACCAACTCGACCCTCAGGATCATGTTGCGGTGATCATCGCACTAACTCCCGATTTGAAAACCGATTGTTTTTTTTCTTGCAAGAGCGAATATTGTGACATTGGGATTTGTCGCAACCGAACTTCCATTCAATTTCACTTGCTGTGTTCGTCCACAGTGCGTCGTCCATCAAGCAACCCGGTCTCATGCCAGCCAACCCTGGCGCAGCTCGGCAGAAAACGTTTTTGTCTTCAGCCGGAAACAAATCGACTTACTTTCCTGAACAACAGACGAAGCAGGTAAAGAACTTCTTCACTACATTCTCTGTCTTTACCAGGTAGTTGCCACCAGCATCCGTTTGTTTTGTCCTGTAATGAATATTATGTTTGGTAGAAACTCCCATAGAACGCACGTACCTGATGTGTTCGACAGGATAAGAACCGGCTAACGGTCATCAAGACTGGTGATTATGTTGCGTTTCTGTGGTTGATATTCAATAGGATGGCGCAGTATCGCTTTTTACAAACGACAGCGGAGTAGATTTCGCAAACCTGTTTGATAGCTTCTCAAAAATTCCAAAGCGACCCCGGTCAAGCGTTAGAATCGCCACGAGCAGCTCACTTACGAACCGAGCAACCACAAGCGTGTTGTGTTAACTTCTTCGAAAGCGCACTTGAGCACTCAGTCGTTTGATGAATCAGCACAAATCGTGTGAAATGACCTGGAAAGTGAGCTGAGGAACTCATTTTAAGTGTCACGTGGAAAATGTCTACTGAGCTGCTCAATCATCAGTAGACCACACTCCGCATCCCATAGCGAGTTCTAAGAAAACGTTTACTCAAAACCGTTGGGGCCAGACTCAGTTTCAGGTGCTGCCAGAGTGAGATATACTTCCCATTTTGCTCATCGGTTACTCCACACCGAGACTGATGGGGCGCCATTCCTAAAAATATTATATCTGACAGATTTAGCACAAAAACTGCGATCTCTGCGCAGAGATAGCTATCTCTGCGCATATTTAGCTATCTCTGCGCGCATTTAGCTATCTGTGCACATGTATAGTTAAATCTGCATGCATATATAGCACTGAAGCGTGTCGGAGGAAAACATGGTATCCTGTATGAAGAAAAACTTGATGTTCTGTTTCAGTAATCCAGACAAAAGCTAGGCTACTGCAAGGAATGAATTCCCTGGCGTCATATAAAGCTAGGTTGTTTCAGGTCTAAATTATACTGGTTTGATAATAACATTGGTTGGCGCAGACGATGGGCTGCAGTAAACT
>JGI24159J19872_10004740_pt1 | contig 17410 bp, 13 predicted proteins | sample Ectturendosymbi4_FD_19872 | JGI IMG/M metagenome (IMG submission 19872) | reverse complement strand
TTTTGAACCCAAAACCCCAGCAGGTCATCCAAAGTATCAAAAGACTCGGATTGTAGCCTAGTTTCCAGTAAAAACTTCAGCGAAATACTACTACCTAACGTTTGGTGTCCAGTGCCTGGAAAAGTGGGCCAAAGTGGCCTAAAAGTCCTCCACTTACGACGTCACTCACAAAAAAAACGCACCCCAAGCAAAAAAATTTTTTTCGAGAGTAGACTAGAAGACTTGCCGCGTCTTTTGATGCTTCGACCAGGTCCGTAACCCGAACAGGAGCGGAGATATTCCCGCGCAAAGCCACGTGCGTTTAGGCGTTTTTTTTCGAAAATTCTCGAAAGCAGCCGGATGCCAAAGAGTTAAGTTATTTCACATCTACAAGTGTCGCAAAATCCAAAAATCAAATCTAAAAAGGGCACCAGATCTTGGAATGCCAGCATAATGACAACATTCCAAGGCCAGTCGGCGAAACTTTACTCAAACAAGAAAAACTAAAAAAACAATAAGATTGCGTGTCGCGACGCGTATGTTATCCCATGCGTAAGAGCGTGACATCACATGATGAAGTGCACTTTGAAAGGCTACCAGCAAAGTCTTGACCTTTCTACCAGCAGCACTTATCAACAACCGACTGATCACTAAAGCGATTTGTGACTGATCTAAGCTACCGGCAAAACTATTTTCTTGGTCAGTCGAGTTTGCACAACTCAAGAGAATAAATAGATAAGCAGAGGAGCTGTTTGCCACAATACAGAGTGTTCACCACAATTGCACGGTCTGATAAACTCCATTCATGTTGAAATCCAAAATAGTTGGTTGGTAGTTAGTTTTGTGGTGCTAACTTTTATTTCTGTTTGGACATTTATGATTTCAGGTGAAATAAATATTATTTCTAGGTTCAGAAATGAAAAGTATCAGTGTTGAAAATGGCGATATTCCAGCAACAGCCTGAAAAGGGCCTCATTGAAAAGTGCAAATTGTGAAGGAAGTGTGCCAAATGCAATGACACTGTATAGCACATGTGAGGTTTCACTGTGCATGATACCAAGTTTGAACAAATATCACACCTTGAAACATGTGTAGGCTACATTCCCTTTTATGTGTCGTACCACAATTCCTAGCTTTTTGGCATGCCACAAATCATTGTTGTTATTTGTGCATTGCAATTCATTACATTCTGCGTCCACCCTCCAAGCAAACAAAGTGACAGATGTTGAGGTTAACTGTGAACAAATCGCAGTGAAAAGACTGTCGTACAGAGTAGCCTACAGTACCAGATTTTTAACAAATTCATTTGCAAATGGTTTAACAATCCTTTTTCAAACAGGTCATACCAACGAGGTAGCTGTGGTTGCTGCGCTGTAACACATTGTTCGTGATGCCCGGAAATAAAAAAATTACATGAATGCATGTGGTAAAAATACAGCTTTCTCATGTCTCACACTTCTTGTAGCTCTTCTGTTTCGTAAGTTATAGTGAAAAGATAAAGCAAAAACCACAAAGCAGTTTCAAGCAAGACAACTCACGCTACATTATGAACTGCGGCCAGATACAACACAGTGTTGCGACACCCGTTCACATGATAAGGTACAGGAAGCGTCGCACCAAAAGTCTTAAAGGAGTTCCAATCCAGATTTGCCCATTTACAGGGTAAACAAATGTTTTTAGTTTCTGCATCTTCCATTGAACAAATTTGGCCATCCTTGATATAACATTGGCATAATACACACACTATAATAAGTAAAGTACAAACCCATATAAATTTATAGCCCAAAGACAACAGTCCAGTCATTCATTCACAATCATTTTTAAAGAAATAAGCTATGAACAATACTAGGTGAGAAAAGTGAAGGACAATATCAATGAACAGTATGATGTGAAAAGCCATGAAGCAACTGTGAAAGTATATGTGACATGCATGACAGTAGCAAAAAATAAATTTTTATTTTTCGCAACACAGATTGATGTGATTTTCATTTGTTTGAGAAAATGACCCAGCAACTTCCAAACCTAGAGGAACAGGAAAAACCAGCTGAATGCATGTGTAAAATATAAGTCATGCAGTAAATATATAAACAAGCTCTTAAACTGTTGCTCAAACACATTAACCACAAGATAATGCTGCTGATAAGATGCTCAACATTAAAATGAGTGATGAAACAATAAAAATGTATGATGAACAGCCCATAGGATCCAATTATTGGTTTGGCATAACGGTAAGGAGACACACACACAAATCAACAAAACAATAACACATGATGAGCAAATAAGCAAGGATGATCAAGAATCCAAGTGTCAAAATAATAGTCATAACAAAGGAAAGAGTGGAAGGCATGCAACATACAAAGAATTCAAGCAACAGGAGTGGAAACTGGTTTTGGCACCAACCTCCCCAAAAGTTGGGTGCCACCACAATACTTAGTGACACACTTTTTAAAAATAGCACTGCTGCCACACCTTCCAAAAATTAGCTTTACAACACTAATCTGATTCTATTTGAACAAGATTTTAGAACTGAGGATACATCCGTTTTTATGAAATAAACTTCATATTAAAAATTTTGTTGATTGGTTTGACTGAATCACTTTTGCAAAGAGTAATTATTATGCAACATTTATCTGGGGCAGTTTTTGTAGGTGCGAAATTTATTGCAACATGGCCACATTAATTAGGCCATGGCACTGCGATTAAGTTGGTGATGTAGCTGTAGGCATGTTGATTTCATTTGCTGAAATGGACATGTTGATGTCACAACATCCATTTTTGAAGTTAGAAAACTGAATGAGGTTTTGATGTAAGGGTAAGCATGTTAAATTGTGGTCAATACAGGATGATTAAATCGTTTCCACTTAACACCTTTGCTGCTGGGACAGTTTGAATGAACCTTGGCTTTAGCAACTCCACAACTCGCTAGGCTACTGTGCTAGAGAGCTGTACAAAGACTCAGTGAGTCTTCTAGTTTGCAATGGAAAAAAAATATTTGTTTTTTTGTGGGTGACATAAGTGGGGTGTGTTTCTGGCCATTTTGGCTCAGGTTGCTTGATCCTGGGCCCCAAATTTCAAAATAAGAATATGTATGATATCTGAAAATACTATTCACTGGTATGTGTGCAAATATTTAGAAATAAATAATATGCATATATATTTTCCCTTGTGTTGCTAACCTTAAGGGTCATTCTTTGTCAAATGAACCAAAAAAATTGGAAAAGTCAACCCACCATCTCAGATTTTCCTCAAATTTAATAAGCAGATGTAATTTTCATGCCGATTCCAAAAAACTAATTTTTTTTTAAATTGGTTAAGGTTTCGCAAGGTTATGGACCACACAAAATGACTACTTTTGTGGTCAATGAAGTGTAACAACTAGCAAGAAAATCATCAACTAACTTTAAAACTAAAATATTCTCACTGTAATCATTTAATTGTTGTAAAAACTTGACAGGAGGTTGTCTCAAGTATCTTACCTTCACTTGCAAAGAAAATTTTCAAAAAATCCATGTGCTTACCCCAATTTTGGGGTAAAGAAAATGGTTAGTCCTCAAAATCACTCATGCATGACTTAAATTTTGAATGGTAATAACTCGACGAGCACACATGTTATTGGCATGTGTAATACATCATCTGAAAGCTCTCACTGAGGAGATTTCAGTCTTAAAATATCCTCATTGCTTATTTTGTTTCTTTTGAATAAACGTCCCACAAAGTTTTTTTCCTAAGATTTCAATGTAATTACGCTTTAACCATTTTAGTCCCATGTGCACCACTTTTTTTCTAAACTTTGCACAACAATAACTCGCCAGCCGACTGGGTAAGAGAGCNGTTCAAACCCTCTGAAGATGCAGGAAGTCTTGTAGTTCATTTTTTTTTATTGGAAAAGTTAGGGCTTTGGTTTTCTTGTGGGTGACATCATAATGGGGGTAGGTTCATGCATTTTGGCCGAGGTCACCGGGCCCTGGACATCAAACCAATGACCCAATTTATTGACTCAAAGTTTTATTGGAAACTGGTCTATAATTGAAGTCATTAGAGCCCTTGATCGGCTTTTTAGCATTTCTGGATCTAAAATTATGGCTCTAAAACCCAAATTTTGATGAAAAATCAAGTTTGGCAAAAGGTAACCGTGGTCAAATTGGCTGAAGGCCATAACTCGCCAGCCAACTGAGCAGGAGAGCTGTTCAAACACTCAACAGATGCGGAAAGTCTTGTAGTTTCAATTTAAAAAGAAAAATTGGAAAGTGTTAGATATTTGAAAAATTCGAAAGTGTTAGATATTTGTTGGTGACATCATAATGGGAGTAAGTTTATGTAGATTTGGATAAGACTATCAGGCCCTGGGCGCCAACGCCAAGAACCAATTTTTGACTCAAAAATTTCTTGGAAACTAGGTTGTTGTACGAGTCTTTAGAAGGGTTGATGGCTTTCTATCATTTCTGGTTCAAAAGTTATGGCCAAAATAGGACAAAAAATTAGGGAAATCCCTTTGGGGATAATTTATAAAATAAGCAATCAGGATATTTTGGGACTACCATCTCCTCAAGGAGAGCTATCAGATGATATATGTATTGCAAATGCCAATAGCATATGTGCTCGTCGAGTTATCACCATTCAAAATTTTTGTCACGCATGAGTGATTTTGATGACTACCCATTTTCTTTACCCCAAAATTGGGGTAAGCGCATGGATTTCCTAAAATTTTTCTTCACAAGTGAAGAAAGGATACTGAGACAACCTTTTGTCAAGTTTTTGCAATAATTAAATGATTACAGTGAGAATGATGTAGCTTGAAAGTTAGTTGATGATTTTCTTGTAAGTCATTACGCTTCATTGGCCACAAAAAGTAGTCATTTTGTATGGTCCATAACTTCGCAAAACCTTTACCAATTTCAATAAAATTTAGTTTTTGGAATCGGCATGAAAAATTATATCTGCTTATTAAATTTGAGGAAAATATGAGATGGTGGGTTGACTGGCTGGGACAGTTGATAGAGAATGACCCTTAAATGTACTCCTTTAGAAAAGGTAAATGTACCCCAAGTTTGGAGCCCTAGATCGTTCCATAAAATCAGTGCAAGAATACCAATAATTTTTCCTCAAATCAAAATTTTAATATCTTTTTGGTTTTACAAGTGCTTCATGGTTGATCTTGACCTTGACTGGTTATGTTGTTTATTTTTTTAATTTGTCGCTTGAAGATCCTACCTGTATTTTTGGATTGTGTAGGTGATGCCAGCTTTTTTCATTAAATTAAAGCATTGGTAGAACCTGCGGCCAACATAAATACTTACACTTTGGTTGCCGGAAATTGGGGAAAAAACAGGGATATTTCGGTTGTTTACCAACCGCATAGCTCCTTAGCGGATTGCACTAGAGAGCTGTTCAAACCCTTCTAAGATTTGGCAAGTCTTCACGTCTGCAATGAAAAGAAAAATTTTGGGGTTTTGTTTTTTTGTCATTGACATCATAAGTGGAGTTGTTTTAGGCCATTTTGGCCCACTTTATCTAGCCCTAGGTCCAAAGCACTAGATGGTAGAATTTTGCTAAGTTTTTATTGGAAACTAGGCTAAAATCCAAGTCTTTTGATACTTTGATCAATTTGCTGTGGTTTCTGGTTCAAAGTTATGATCTAAAAGAAACAAACAAAGTTATTTTAGATCAGGAATGGCCAAGTTGTCTTTGACTGGGATCGACTAGAAAATTTCTTGATACTCATGATCAACCAGTCGGTAGTAAAGTCACAAGTACAAAATGTCACAAAATGCAATAAAAAGGAAATTTGATTGAAAAATGTTCTTTTTAGGTATCGTGCTATTCAATGCAAAATCAGGATCAACCAGCTGAGACTTGGCGACCAACCTGTTGTACACCCCTGTTTTAGATCATAACTTTTGAACCAGAAATGCTAGGAAGTTGATCAAGGTCTCAAAAGACTCGGATTCTAGCCTAGTTTCCAATGAAATCTTCAGTGAAATGCTTCTGACTAGCGGTAGGGTCCAGGTCTGGCACCAGCAGCCAAAAATGGCCAAAAACCTACCTTACTTATGACGTCACTCACAAAAAAATGAAACCCAAAACCAAAATTTTGCTTCATTGCAGCCTCAAAGACTTGCCAAGTCTTTTGAGGGTTTGAACAGCTCTCTAACGCAATCGGTTGAGGAGCTTTGAAATTGGTAAGTTAACCGAAATATCCCTGGTTTTTTCCCCAATTTCCAAGTACATTATATTTGTAGACCGGCAGACAATGTGTTAATGTTGAAGTACAGATCACATTATTCCGCGAGGCTCCTGTGCACAACTGTATATATTAATCCGCGAGGCTCCTGACTACATTGGCACACACAGAATCAAACACACACACAGCTTCAGTTTTTTCTATTTGTGTCTAGAGCAGGGGTGGAAAACTAATTGCTATCATGGGCTGCATAAATTGTGAATTATTGCTGGCGGGCCTCAAATAACAGCTGATTGTATCCTAAAATTCTACCTTTATCTTACTATGAGGGATGGAGGCGTATTACATCCTACCTTAAATACCTGGTTGTTGTGGAGCTTCATTTTAACGTGATTTTGTACTCTAAATTGGGTAACTAAAATTCTCATGCAGGCTTCAGGTTCCCCACCCTGGTCAAGAAGATTAGGCATTGAAAACAGCTTTACTTGCCTGAGTTTTGCTTCATTTAATGCGCCTTATGTATGAAAATAGAACAGCTAGCATTCAATCATTGATACTGCACCTTATGGCCTGAAAAATCTGGTACTAAATTATACTTACTTTTGTCAGTGACATTTTCAGTTAGCATAATTCTTAAGCTGTATTTTGTATGCAATTTTTGCTTTGAAAAAATTGATCAAATTTCTTGTAATACTGCATACAGCTTGAAAATCATGGGAAAGAAAAAAGTTGAACCTGAACCTGTTCCTTTTGAGGATGACGAAGAAGAAGAATATGAAGTTGAAAAAGTTATTGACAAGAGAACATACAAAGGAAAGACACAATACCTCATCAAATGGAAGGGTTTTTCAGAGTAAGTTTGTATTACATACCCAATGAATTATCTTTCACGTTAAAGTGTCTTTGCCACTCATGCTTGATGTTGAAATCGCGCGACGGTCAAACTCAAGACATTAACTGTTTAAGCTCTAGGAGGTCTTCTGTATGCTTTTGAGGAATCAGCCAACTGTCATTTGCTTTCATGTTTTTGCATTGATTTGAGCTTGCACATATATATCTGTATTCAAGTAAGTACTGTCCACAATAGGGGTAAGCAAGAAATTGATCAACAGATTTTTAATAGGAAATTGATTTCACATAAAATGACGCATCCTTAGTCCTGTAATTTTCAAGCAATGCTTCAGGTGAAAAGTTAAAATTCTGAAGTAAGAGCTGTGAAAGCAAACAAACTCAAGACTAAAATGAACAAATCATAACACACACTCAGAAAGAGCCATGGGTATTGGGCATGGTACAATAAATAAACCACTAGAGATTGACCGATATGGCTTTTTGAGGCCAATACCAATATATTGGCCATTCATGGACTGATAGCCGATAACTGATATTTCCAAAATTTGTAAATCTTGTTTTGTACTTCATTATAAAAAATTTAGTGTATTCTATGCCCTACCTTTTTCTCAAAAACTTCAAAAATCAGGATTTATGAGTTAAAATTTTTCAAATTGCAGCAATTTTATTATTTTGCTATGATTTTTAATTAATCTGATTAATGATGATGCTTTTGTTTTGGCTGCAATGGCCGACGCATGCTCCATGGTTCATCTTGTCTGCTTGTTTATGAAAACCACCTGGTAGCATTACTGCAAGATAACTGTCTTGACTCTTGGTTTGTTGTGCTTTCTTGCACAAGTTGTCTGCATGCGTGAGGAATATAACAGCGTTTTGTCAACACCTACTGAGGCTGTTAAAATCAGCTGTTTTGGCCGATCCCGATATATCGGTAAAACCCACATATCGGCCTGAAATATCAGTCTACCTCTACAAGCCACCTCTACACAAAACTGTTACTTTTGTCAAACAGCCAAGTTTCACTCTCTGAGTGTGTGTGAAAATAAATGGTATTGCCAATTTGATGTGCAAATCAACATCCAAACCATGACCCTCCCCCATGTGAAGTAATTCTCGCTATTGTTTGTGTTCTTTGATGTGGTCTGAATTTCTTCGCTGGCCAATGTGCTACGTTTGGTGTTCACCATCACAGCATTTAAACGAGTACTCTAGAGCAGGCCTGCACAACATGCAGGCCGCATGTGGCCTGCGAAAGCTTTTGTTACAGCCTGCGAGAGCTTTCTCAGTTGTAGCAAATGTTGCAAAAGCTTCATCTCAAATAAGTAATTGTCATTCCAGAATTTCCGTACTACAACGAAATCTCCACATCGAAATGAAATAGACTTCTGCGGCCAGTAGCATATTTATGTTGATAATTTGGCCCTTCAAGCTTTCTGAGTTGTGCAAGCCTGCTCTAGAGATTTGTTTTCATCGTATCAAATCCAAACTCACTCCATCATACTACCTATGTTTATGTTCTCAGTCATTTGTAACGGCGAGTTGTTTCAGGCATTTAATAGTTCTGGTGAGCCTGTTGACCATTGGCACCAGCAAGTCAGTTTTGATGTTCTAACGAATTTATTTGAATAAAACGTATTTTCTTGTTTTCATTTGTTGCAGCTTGTGTTCTTGGCGTCAGGCAGTCAAGATATTTTGATTTCTGAGCTTGTTTTCTGATTTATTCATTTTACTCTTGAGTTTGTTTGCTTTCACGGCTCTTACTTTAGTCTTTCGACTTCTTAACCTCTATGCACTGGTTGCAATTTACACAACTAGGGATGCATAATTTTGTGAAATCGATTTCCTATTAAAAATTGCTTGTCGATCCCTTGCTTACCACCATTGTGGAGAGTACTTACCTGGACACTGGAGATAAATTCCTATGAATTTGTGGAAGATTAATGTGCCTTGTGTATCAAAATAAACCATTCAATGATCGTTCATTGATAGTGTGCCTTATAGTCTGTAAAATACGTACATCCTGTTTTATCTGTCTTCCATTGACTGGTTTTGGGGGGAATGTAAAGCAAAAGATGTGGAACCAGAAATACAGGAAATAGAAATTAATGTTTGTATTCTCATTTCACCACGCATTGATTGAGGTCTTGAATGTTAGTTAATGCAAAGCACTATATATGAGCATTACTCTGATAAAGTATGCCTTGATCACAAAAATTACCTGTTTCTAAAGATATGTAGCTAATGTTACTTCTAAAATAAAATATCCCATTTGGTTTGCAAAGTATTTTGTATTTTTTTGTTAAGTCATTAATGTCTTCATGGCATTTTTTGTATTTTGGATGTTGTTTGCATGATGGATGTTTATTGAATTTGAATTAAGTTTTGAAGCCTGTTTCACTGCTACCACCTTATCTGGCTTACACCAACAAACTCCAATGTTTATGTAACAGTGCAGATAATACTTGGGAGCCACACGAAAACCTGGACTGCCCTGACCTTATTCAGGAATTTGAAGCCTCAAGAGAAAAAAAGTTGAAAGATCCCAAAGGTACTTTCCGCTATTGATTGTATTGCGATGTCACCAATTCAATGGCTTGGTTAAAACAATCGCTCAAAAACATGATTTTTTGTATCCTACTTTTCAAAATTTTGAATTGCTTAATAGAAAAGTAGTGAAAAAATTGCGATAACATGGTGTTTTTAATGCAAGTGAACTTCCAGTTACAGTTTAAAAGTTTGATTATTTTCGATCTTCAGCAGTCTTGCAACCTTAACGCATTTTTCAAACTAAGCTGCAATCGCATTTTAGCCTCGGGCTCGGTTCAAGTAGGTAATTACTTGAAAAGCTTTACTTATTGATTAAGCAATTTTGCCATTACTGTACATTTCAAGTAATTTCTTACGATTCTAGAAGCCACGTCTGTTGCTGTAAACACCGCATTATGTTGCTGTAAACACCGCATTAGACATGCATCATCACACATAGATTAAGCCATTGAGGCAAATAGATATCTTGCCTGTGTAGAGCGCTTTTTAAGTCACAGTTGTTGATTGTCATCGTGATTACGATTTGGAGCTAGAAGCTCATTCCATGAAATTGAAAGAAGCCAATACGTGCAAATTTTGTCTGAACCACCCATTATGTGATTTAAAAATGGCAATGATTGTAATGTGCTTGCATGTTTTTAAGTCTAAACGCCGGTTTTCATAGTTTGCTTGAATTCCTTGAGTTACTCAAGTAATCTGTTGCAAAAGTAATTTGTAACATTACTTAAACAATACATTTTGTTACTTGAACACAAGCCATATTTTGCCCGAGCGTTAGTTCTCAAAGGAGCTTCGCTTGTTACTGATCTCAGAAAAATTAGTTTATTGCATTCTAGCGGTTGTTTTCCCTTTAATATGTACTGTGTTTCAATCGTCTTGGCTTGATCTCCACTGTTATGTGTTTAAACTTTTGCGTCTATTTATTGCGGTTAAAAACAACGTGTTAACATTTTTTCTTAAGACGCAGGGCTGCTGATAAGTTTCTGTCCCATACTACACCACATTGTGCCTATTTTTTGTTTGTTTTTCAATTACATTAATTTGTGGCGAGTTGCCATATACGCTGCATTTGCTAAATTATTATCGTTTATTATAAGACAACGTTTCAGCTAGCGTTAGATTAATTGCGCGTGTCACAACGTGAGTGTGTCTTGCTCTGCCCATTCCCAGTAGCGTTGTTGCGCAGATGACAAAAAACGAAAGTTAAACGACAAGCCCGATACTACGAAGAAAGCGAAAATGTCAGAAGAGCATCGGCCCCGGGGCTTCGCCAGAGGCCTCAAGCCTGAAAAAATAATCGGCGCCACTGATTCCGGTGGACAGCTAACATTTTTAATGAAATGGTATGTTACATGTTGTTGTCAGTGGAAAAAACTCTGCTGAAAATTTCTTGAACTTGGTATTTTAGCTCTTATGCCGAGATTGCAGGGAATTTTATGCGTTCAGGGTCTTCGTGTTGATTTCACTGCAAGTTCAACCCGTTTGCAGAGTACAGGGACGCACTTGTTTCTTGGTGAACCGTTCACATTAGCAATGTTGGAAAGAGAACTTGGGCAAATTGAAGTTAAAATACATGAATTATTCATAAAAAGTGTTTCGGTTGAAAAAGTGCAACTGAAAAAGTTTGTTGGTTTGGGTGTGAAAGAGTACTACTTGTCAGTGCATTCCAGACTATCTCCTAACTTTCTTTACTTGCTTCAGAACTCCCTGTAGCTTTGTCTAACTATTAAAAAACAAAAAAATCATTGGGAGCCAAAACGAATCCTAGTAATTTCGAAACTGGAAATGAAATCCTGTAAGCGTTGTGTTCAGTTTTGCACTCGTTGGCTTTGGTGTTCGCAAAACTGTCACATGAAGTTGCATCGGGTGATGTGTGGAACAGGAACCTTGATGTGTGTGGCAGTGCATCGCTCCTGTTTCTTTGTAGAAGTTGATTGCAGGTAACCTATAAATGTTGCCACTTCCTGCAAAAACCGTCGGTGTCGCAACGTTGTAAACATTTTCCTGTCCTGACAGCAAACCATCCCAGCGGTGCATGGGCGAGTTGGACTTAGGGTTATTCTTTTTTTTTCGCTGAGACATTTCAGTTCGCTTACATTTTGGTCATTTGTCCCACAGGGGTATTGAAACTCGCCATAACAGTATTCATTGCTCCATAATTTCAGACAATGTGACCGAATAAATTTTTTCGGTCATTTAAAAAAGTTCGGTTTATGACCGAAAGAAAACTTAAGTTGGAATGTTATTTCATTTATACATGGCTCCTTGGCAACTTGTTATTCGTCATAGCGCGAAAGTGCCAAGATAAGATTGCGGATTCCAAGCTACAGCTGGCAAAGCATTTGTAATGGCCTTCGCTGTCGGTGCTCCACTTTTTGAGTGCAATGCAGCTGACGCAATCTTTTGCAAAAACACTTTGTGTGCGCTTGAGAACATACACGTCGGTTTTCTACTAAAAACCAATAGCAAAGTGCCAAATTTCAAAATCCAGGGAGACAAGGCTCCACCTTGTCTTCTCCATCCGACGCTCATGCTTGATAATAATTATATATGTGCACAAAGTCACGTACAAGCGAATCAAACAATGTCACAAACCCTGCTCCCTACATTTACTCCGTTTGTTTCTTATTTAAAAAGCATTACTTCGCTTGTTTCTTATTTAAAAAGCATTTGCTCTGTTTGTTTCTTATTTCAAAAGCATTTACTGCGTTTTTTTCTTATATTAAAAGCATTTACTCCATTTGTTTCTTATTCAAAAGACTAATTTGTGTCTACACTGCTGCTCACAGCGCGAGCGTCTCGCGCGATTCACCGCCTCCTAACCGCCGATTGTTGCGTCACAGGGAAGGAAGCGACGAGGCGGACCTCGTTTCCTCGGACGAAGCCAATCAAAAGTGCCCACAAGTGGTGATAAAATTCTACGAAGAGCGACTCACTTGGCACCAGAGTTCGCCGGACGACCAAAGCTGAAGTGAAAGCGCGACCCGTCTCGACCCTACCTTTTATAGTACGCCGAAGAAGAGCGCGTTCGCCCCACACTTGCTCGTTCGCTGGTTTAAAGCAAACGCGACTGCTACACCTTGTAAAAAGAGGACAAGACTCAAACGCTCGAGTCCGGGAGGGGGGAACGCCCGAGCGTGTTCGCTGCCGCTTCGAGGCCAAGTCGTGTTCACTGTCGCTTCGAGGCCAATGTTTTTACCCCCCTTCGGGACGCCGGGCTCGGTGGGGGGTTCATCGTAAACCGGTTAACTGCTGAATCGTTTGTTTCTGTCTTCGCTTTGCGGTGAATGCGTCGCTTGGAGTGACAAACAAAGCTTCAGGCTTGTTTGTGCTTGTCTTTTCGCTGCTTGGCAACCGATGGCGTTTCGCAAAGCGCAGCCAGTACAATCTGCCCGTCCCGGTTTTGAGCGATCTCTTCCCGTGTTCCTGTTCGTAACATGTCAAATCTTGGACTGGGCCGAGTGCACCTCAGTGTTTCGCCTCGAACGTGTTTATCTCTCGACAGCCCTGCCTGCCTCTCGCGTACACGAACAGTCCCCGCTGAAGAACAACTTGCCAGTAGCCGTTGTTTGTCTGTGTTCGACAGCGGTGTCCGGTCGTCGATGACCCAGGGAAAGTGTCGTGCTCGTTTAGAACGAGAAACGAGCGGAATTGTTAAATTCGTTTTCGCGTATCTTCATCACTCGGCGAGAGAGCGCAACACCAGTCCGGACTTTTGCGTGAATCGGTGTGCACGGCTCAACGGCCACTGTGCGACCCTCCTCCCCAGTTGGGACGCCTCGCATTTCAGGCATTTTGCAAAACTCGATTTCTGTGCCGAGTTAGATCCGACAAAGTGCCGCGTTTTGTTACAATCGTGAACTCGAAGCTACTTTTATTATTAGGCTCGCATTGTTCGCACCCACGCTCCATTCCCCTCCAACACCACCCCCCCTGGTCCGCAACACAGGACAGGGCTTCGATTGCAAACTGTTGTTCATCGTCTATTCTTGTCAAGCTGGGAACAATTTGTTCAGTCGTTCGACCTTGGCCAGCTAACATCAGGAGTACTCCTGAACGGGTTTTTGTAAATACACCAACCTTTTCTTTAGCGTCGTCGGATTGCTGAGTTGTGGAAAAATAAGTTCGCGCTTTCTTTCCTGTAAAGAGCGTCGCACCTCCCCCCCTCTTCGATGAGGAGCGGATTCGGCCAGTAAGGTTAGGGGGGGGGGCGATTTCAGTAATATTTAGTGGTCAAGTCCAGAGCCTCCAAGAGAAAACTTTTAGGTGGAACAAAACCCATTTGGGGCCTCTAAGACTTGCAAAATTTAATTTGAAATAAATAAAAATTGAGGCTAATTAATGTGCGTTGAACTGCAACAGAAGTGCTCGTTTATTGATTATACGGAACATTATGTTAAAACATACCGGTATTCAAGTAACTTGACAATATTACCATTTTTAAACATGACTTTTAAGTGTTCATAGTAAAATCTAATCAAGGAAAAAATTAGAAAAAAATGTCGCAATCTAAAAATGAATGGAGTCGATTGAGTTGAATAAAACGCTGCTAGTGAAATGAGACTGCGACCTTATTGAGTAACTGCATCCTTGGAATAAGATTACTTATTATAACAAGAATGAAGGGACAGAAGGAAATATTTTGTCAACCGACTACTGCTATTTTTGACCGCGACCCACAGGCCGACGACCACTGCTTTAAAGCATTCTGTCGAAATACTGCAAGTGGCTACTGGTTAGTTCCTCCTGTATGCTTTCGAAATCTTCAGATTTCTGGATGTGTCCGCTAAGCCTAAACTCACATTCGATTAGAGCATGTATCTGCAAAATGCACGGCACATCGCCGCGGTACACTAAAAGCACTTGCGTCCTGCACTTGTTAATTTTTAACTTTTAGTTGTGTTACACATCTGCGCAACATCGAGGGCTACTGTCATGAGATTAGATTTTATTGTGTACTGATATGTTTCCATTCAAATTTCACTTGAAGTATCGCTTAGTTTGAAAGTCTTGGTTTATTGGAGAGAGTTTTTTGTTAAAGATTTGTTTGAAAATGAAAGAAGTAAAGGAAAATTCAGTTCAGTGGACAGACTGGGACAGTAATCGTTAATGTCTTAAATTCGACAAAGCAGGCAAACATTCAAGTTCAACAAAAATAAGTACTGCATCATATCAGGAAAATGCACTGCCAGCAATTCGCATTGAAATACATCACACCAGCTTACCAAACCCATTAGGCCGGGGGTCGGCAACCTGCGGTGCGCGTGCCAAATTTGGCACGCCAAGCAATTTTCAATGGCACGCAGAAGCTCCATGTTTTACATATCAATTTTGTTATGATTCACAAGAAGTATTAATGACCTTGACTTGTACAAAAATGCGGATGTAGTTGGCACATTGAATGATTTGGAACCTTAAATATTATTCTGAGTTTGTTAGTACAGTAGCAAACACTCAAATGTTCCTTCCGGGCCACGGAACAATGTTCCTGCTGGACCCCTTCTCACAGACCCTGGTCAAGTCTCATACTATCGCGAAAGTTGTTTTCAGAATTTTACAAAATTATGGTTAATAAAGTTATTTTAAGGAGGTCGGTCGCCCCCTCCTCCTCGATGAGCACTACTCGCCGGGAAACTGCATCTATGACCAGCAAAACATAGTCTCCCAGTAACATGCAGGCCTGCATCCAGGGGGCAATCGGGAAATTACCACTCCCCCAGATTAATCAAAACCCTTTCGAAAGCGCCTAAAACTTTCTTAGTTTTTAGGTAAAATAACAAGTTGTAAAAAGTTTCCCCCCCCTTCCGAAACTAAGGCGTGCTGCAACCGTGCATATTGAAAGACGAGGCATGGGCGACGCAAGGGGTTCTTTTTGAAATGTGGTATTATTCTAGACCCTGTTGGTAAAAAAATGTTTTTTTCTTTGGGGAAAAATTCTTCGGACGCCCATGCAGGCCCGTAAGCAGAGGGAGTGAAGCCCCCTATAACAATTTTCGCCCCCCCTGGAAAAATGTGTTGGACATCATTTAAAACTATTCGACATAGTTCAAAAAATATTGGCACCTCTCAGAAAACTCTTCACCCTCCTGGTGCCCCAAGCTGGTTACGGGCCTGCGCCCATGTGACCAGGGTCTTCCTTGGAAAGCGACCTCAAAAGTAGTGCCACAGATCTGCGCCGATGCCACTCGTTTTAAGCACAGGAATTAACCTCGTTATAGTCACACAGCTCGCAATTTGTGCGTTTTAATCGGCGCCAACTATGAAAAACGTAACTCAATAATCGGTCACTCCAGTGAAACAACATGTTCAACTTCAACAGTTAAAAGAGAATGACTGGACCACAGAGTTGCATTTGAGACCATGAAAAACTAGTTGGTAAACCCATGTCAACGAACTTGTAGCAAACGTAATCTCCCGTGACCATTGTGGGAATCAGGAAGTTTATAATCCGGTGATACTCTACAGACAGCCTCAGCTTTCTTTCGCCTCAATGACGACCCTACGCAGGTTTTCGGAGCCACATGAAGTGAAGCTACAAGATGGGGTCATGTAGTTCNTGGATAAGCGGAAACCGATGAAGCACGCCTTCAGAGGGAATCGAGCTCCACTGCCATGCTGGGACCATGCTTCCGAGTTGCTAGGCTTGGTGCCATTTCAAAAAGATCATCGCTTATTTAGGGAAAAAAGGCCAAGAAATACTAAAATATTTCACCATTGTTAATGATAACCTTACCAAAAAATGCCAAGAAAAAACAAATCTATCACTGTTGGTAACCTTGGCCAAAAACACCAAGAAAAAATGTCAAACGTTCATAAAAAGCATAGGCTACTTGGCATTTGATTGTAAGTTTATAAAACTGAAAGCAACAAGCATTAATCTAAAGATTTTGTTTTTACAATTTCGTGTTTGGTTACACACGAATCACTATATCCAGTATTTTTTTAAAGTTTTTTCGAAGGGTGTCGTGGTGGAGTTTTAGGGTGTCAACACGATTTTCCCTTCTATGTCCGATCCTTTTAAATAATTTTCATAAAATGCAAGTTTTCGTTAAAATATGCCTAATTATTTGAACACGACATTCACTTTTGGCAAAAAACTAAAGTCAATTTTATGAAGAGAAAGTTTCAGTGTCCATGCTCATTCATTTCGTGCCCGCTTTTCCTTTGGGAAGGTCGCGGGGGCAGCAGCCCCAGGTGGACCCGAAATACCTCACGATCAACAGCAATTTTAGAAAGTTCCCCTCTGTCCACACCAAGACGGGACCAAGCAAGGTCGAAGATGTAGTTACGCCACCTGGTGCTTGGACGACCTCTCGGCTGCTTTCCCGTAGGTGTAGCCAGCAAGACTTGCCTCACTCATCTTTCCTGGGAGATTCTGGACACATGGCCAGACCAACGCAGCTGGGATCTTTCCATTCGGAGAAGTGGCTTGACATTCCGGGCTTCACGGATTTCAAACCTGTGCGCTTTGTCACGAAGTGTCAAACACTGATCTCTTCACAAAAATCCCATCTCTGCCGCTTGTTCTTGGGAAAGTATTCTTTCAGTCGTTACTCGAGGTTCATGACCACAGATGAGGATCGAAACAAAGACCGCTTTAAAAACTGAAAGCTTTTCGATCTTTGAAAGCTCCCGTTTTCACCACGGAGCAACAAAGTTTACGCAGAACTGCGTTTGCTTTCGGAATCTGTGTATCAGCCTCTCTGTTCCGACTTCCGTAACTCGTGAATACCACCGCAAGGTACTGAAGAAGCGGCTTGCCTGCGCACTTCCGCACTAGGCTAAAGGAAGCTCCCAGTAGCTTTCGTGCTACTAGGGATGTTATGCTTAGCGCGTCGCATGTAGCAGCCA
>JGI24159J19872_10004739_pt1 | contig 17411 bp, 7 predicted proteins | sample Ectturendosymbi4_FD_19872 | JGI IMG/M metagenome (IMG submission 19872) | reverse complement strand
AGTTCTCACGAAGATTATAGGGCAACCGATCTTTTGACCTAAAAACTTGAAATTTTGACTTTAAAATTTACAAATTTTAACTTTATTTTGGCTTATCAACCTCCTGCGTTTGAAACTGCAAAATAATTCACCCTTTGGTGTTGACGTTTGCAAAATAATTCAGCCTTTGGTGTTGACGTTAACTCAGAAGCAAATTCATTCCGTATACTGCAAACCTTTACAGAATTTGGTTATTTAACCTTAGCCATGATATATTTAGTAAGTACATTAAAAGCTACAGTAGATTGAAACCTGGGAACATTAAAAGGTAAAGTACTATATGCATAATGGATTGAGCATTTATTAAATTAAGAAAGTACTGTACTGCAAGACCACGTTTCTTGCCTTCCCACGCCTAGCCTGCTTAATATGCAATCTTCCAGTAATGGGCAAAACAGTATTACTACATCGGAAGTCGCAACAAGCCAATTATTATTTCAGATTTGCAACTAAACCTGCAGAAGCATATCAATATCAGTTGTGGTAGCTTCAATAAATATAATATGCATTAATTAGTTCTATTATACCGATAGTGGTCGAAAGCAACCAACACTGATATAGCTATCGGAAAATCCCCAACTAGTCAAACTCCATTTTTTCTAGAAAGAAGACTTCAGCTTCTGTGAAGTTACTAAAATTGGCCCAACAATCGCAACATTACTGCCACTAAATCATCGCATCGACTTTCGCGTCGACAGCGAATATTAATTGCAAGTTGCCGTCAAGTTTGGCGCAGTCAAATTTTCGTTGTGAATTGTCACAAACCTCTCCAACCCTATGTGTTATTATTGGCAAAATTGCCCTGAAGCAAGTCTTCATGGCCTTCGGTAAAGCATTGCCAAACCATTGTTTCGCAGGCAAAAAAATATGGCAGTCCATTATCATGTGTTTTATAAGCTTTCGTTAGTACCTTGAGTAAAACAACGTCGACCTACTGAAAGCAAGGCCGGATTAAATGAACGCGAGGCCCTGGGCAAAGTCATGACTGCGAGGCCCACTAAACGCTTAGCACAACTGCGTAGCATTTCACATGCGTCCTCGTTTCAACTTTGCAGAAGCACCGGTCAAAATCGTCAAAACTGATACGATTTGGCACCCTACACTTCAGAGACATTTGGGGGTGACCATGCACGGCGGTACGTGTTTGGTTATTAATTTGTTCAAACAGAAAGTTGTGTCACAAAAAAATATCTTTTTGCTACCGTGACACTACACAACAATATTTTTTGTCATAGACGCTCTGACCATCTTCACTACACAAATAGCAGGTTGCGAAACTTACTCGCGCATTGTTTTACTGTTGGTCTTTATTACGTAACAATAAAACGGCAACAAATCTTCAAACGTTCACTTCAAGTTACGGTAGCAGACGTTTTTCGGCATGTCACCGTGGGGCTCCCACTGCGTTTTTTTTTCACCCAGGTCTGCCTTTTCAGTCGACTTGGGTGTCTAGGTTTACTTGTGAAATCTCGCGTTAAATCTGGGTTTTCTGAAGTGATAAATTCATCAGCAACTTCAATGTGTTCAATAATAATAAACGTTATACTACAGTGTTTACATGAGCACGTCAGGTGAACGTAAGCATATCGGATGAAGCAGAACGTGTTCAATCGGTTTCATATCCTCAAACAAGATCATTGTCAGGGTTATATATATCTAATACTGTAACGCTAACTGAAGAAACTGGTGAAACAAAGGTTAGGACTGATTGTTTAAATTTCGATGTTTCCCAGTTAGGATTGCCAGATGCGTTCTGTGAAAATACCGGCCATTTTGTCAACAGTGAGAAATCTAGGCTGCATTCGTAAGCGCATATTCAATGGCGCTGGATTCTTGAAAAACATTAAAAAACACTTTTTTGGCAATGCATTTATTTTTCGTGTTATTTTCTTTACAATTTCATGAAACTTCCACAATCTTTGCTTTGAAAAATTTTCAGACATTTTATAAACGTACACTTTGTGGGTGGAGTCTATTAGCAGTGTTTCTCAAGCGTCGTTCTGAGGACTGCATGCGGTCTTTCCGCTGCTCTCAGCAGTCTTTCAACAAATCCCCTAATATCTTGTGTAACAGACTTCGTTCTGCAATAAAACAAAAACATGTTAATTGACTTGTGGTAAAAATTTTTAGTGTGGCTCTCTAAAAAAATTGTAGGTCTGGATTTGGCTCCCTTCAGCAAAAAGGTTGAAAACCACTGGTCTATAGTCCTTTGCTAAGCATTAGCAAACTAACCTAAAAGTGAAAAACGATAACTGCAGTGTTTAGTGTGAACAGAGGCGTTTTCCTAAACTCTAAAGAAATAATGCACTTAGTAAATTCCCAGTTTTACATGTCATATATCAATTTCTGAAGTGAACGCCTTTCCGTGTTAGTGTGACTAAACAAGGGAAGATGGAAAACGGAGAGACAATGAGTGTTGTTAAATGAACGTCTCTGAAGGAACTGTCCTGACATAATTCACTTTTAGAGTCATTGTAATTGGAGAGGTTCTGTGTTAGTTCTACAATATTTGCAGCTACTGCAAACTAGCTATTTATTTTCAAAATACCGACTTCGGGCACTGATTTTCAAAATACCGGCTTCTTACCGGCCTTTGCTATATTAGCAGTAAAATACCGGCGAGGCAGGTGAAATATCAAACATCTGGCAACCCTATTCCCAATGCATACAAAGTAAAAAACAGATTTCAGTTAGAGGAAGAAGGCACTGCGATTATATTTTTGCGGGATTTTAGATCCCGCTGCAGTCCAAGATTGCACAAAATTTGCTAGTTTACCAACTATTGCACTTCTACAGTTAGTGCAGGCGTTCTCAACCTGGGGTACATGTACCCCCAGGGGTACATTTCCCCGTCTGAAGGGGTACATTTAAGGTTTGCAATAGAAGAGAAAAGTGTATTTATATTTCCAAATATTTGTACATATATCAACGAATACTATTTTCAAAAATCTTTATCTGTTCATTGTTAAATATATCCGTGACTAATCATGATCAAATATTTTGTCAAAAGAAATTTTAGGGGTACTGTTCACCTGTCGAAATGCTGAGGGGGTACATGCTTATCTGGTGAAATGCTGAAGGGGTACATATCCATCTGTCGGAACGCAGAAGGGTACATGGCATGAAAAAGGTTGGGAACCCCTGAGTTAGTGAGAGACATCATCAATGGAACATGTTACCAGCGTTATGAAAAACGTCTTGAGCAACTAAAAGGTGGTCCAAACCAGTTAGACTCCCAAACAAAGCTCCAAACGCCCCAAAATTAAAATATGAAACACTATAAATCAGTGGAGTTTTTGTCAAATTTTAGAATGTCAAGCCCCCTGTACAAATGTAAAGTTCCCCCTATTGAAGACTTGCTGGCAACGGTTCTGGTCCGAACGTTAATGTTTGCGCTGCACAAGAAAATGTGGAAGAGAAACTATAATTAAATCAGTATTCGATTAACGTTTCAATTCAAATAAGTACACTCATATGTTTTTGTTGTAACACAAGCTTTCTTGATTTTTATTGTACGAGTATGCGTTTTTTGGTGTGCAATCTATGGTTTATTTGAAATCACTGAATGGAAGCCCATAAAGCGAAGCCCATTTGGTTCATTTCTTTTAAGTGACTCAAAAACGATAAATGACAACGTTGTCGGTTTCGTTAACCTATATACCAAACGCAGTAATCAAAAAGCTCTACAATTTTGACGCGTGGTGAACAGCCTAAAGACATAAAACAAACAGTAAAAGAGTGTTTTGACATTCAAGCGCGAGGCCCCCAAAAGCGCGAGGCCCCGGGCATTTGCCCGGTTTGCCCAATGGTTAATCCGGCCCTGACTGAAAGGTGTTCTGCCATAAAAATACTGGAAATATGGCTATTGCAAGACAATTTACGCAGAAATTAACGGCTAGTAATACTAGGAACAGCTAGCCGTAAGTTGTAAAACGTGCTTATCGTGTTTTTCAGTCACTTCGAGTGTTCCGGCGTTGAGAGCGGGTCGCCTTTTTGACCAAAGGCCAAATTGGTCAAAAAGTGTCTAGTCTAGAACGACTGACATTAAGGAACACACTGCGGGTGCCATTGACTACCATAATCCCTATGGCTCAGAGCATCTTACTGCGGCAAAGCAAGCCCAGATCTCTCACTGAATCAGTGCCGTGATAACTCACGAGTTGTAATAGTTTGCATGTGCCAAACATTCATTATTTTATTGAGGGCCGGTCCGCAAAATAATGCTAGGCTGAAACCGGTCCTCAGTGCAAAAAAGGCTGCCGACCCCTGGTGTACACCCACGGGAAAGCGGCGCAGATTTCGTCCAAGGACCAGGTGGAGTGACTACATCTCTGACCTTGCTTGGTACCGTCTTGTTGTGGAGCCAGCAGAGCTATTTGAGATTCCTATTGATCGTGGTGTATTTCGAGTCCTCCTAGGGCTGCTTCCCCCACGAATCTCTCAAAGGAAAAGCGCGCACAAATATGAGTGAATGAATATGTAGGCCTGCATTGAACTTTTCTATATCCGAAATTGTCATTAGGTTGTTTGCCAAAAGTGAATGTCTTACTCAAATAATTAAGCACATTTGGACAGAAACTTGCGTTTTTGTGAAAATCAGCTAAAAGTATTAGACATAGAAGGGAAGATATTTTTGACACCCTAACGATCCACCACGACGCCCTTTTAAAAACCTTAAAAAACACTGAATAATATAAGTTTTACTGATTTCGGCTTATATCAACATAACCCTTCGTGTCGAAGGAAAGGAAATGAAATGATGACTACGTTCGTTTTGATTTCACTTGCATCGGAAAAAACGAGGATTTGCAAAAGCCTCAGCGCATGCTTTGTTAAACTGTTTTCTCCAACCCAAATTTGAAGCAATCTAAGCTGCAAGAATATATCAACAACCGACATGGCGGGGTCACGGTTGTTGGCCATGATGAAATATCTTTGCGAGCACAAAGAGCCTGTTTTGATTCTCGAACAACCCTTCCAAAATCAGGTTTTGCGTCTGTTGACAAAACACTGCTGGTGGTTTCATGCCAAGTGGCGTTTGAAGTAACAAAGTCTAAGAAACCCTATACTATTGCAGAAGAGCTTATAGTAAACCATATTTATTGGAAATGGCTACAACTATTCTCGGGAATGAATCAGAAAGAAGCTGGAATTAGTTCTGCTATCAAATAGTGTTTTTCAGAAATTGTAGGGGATGCAAGGTCAAAACAAAATTTTTAGGGGTGCTAGAGTAAAAAAGATTGGGCACCCCTGGTTTAGAGACTGACCTGCGTCCTGCAACAAGTAGGTTGCCCCTCAACTATTAAGGATTCTTGAAATCTATGCAACATCAACTCCTTACATCGCAAGACCTATAGCAACTTCGAAAAGACAGCAAAATTTCAACCAGAACAATCGATTTTCTGGTGTCTGAAAAAATAACGCATCAGTGTTAAAGCCTGTTTACAAAAGCTCAAAATTGTCAGGTTTGATAAGAGACTTCAGTCTTTGATAACTTCAATATATTTTCCTTGATAAGTGATTTTAATGCAACAAAATTTTGTCAACTTGTTTAGTGCTTGTATTAGAAGGATATGAATTTACAGACCGAAGCTTCTTGTATCAATACTGCATTAGAAGCATTATTGACATAAGCGCTGGTCTTCGCTATGTTTCTCGGTAATACGAAGTATTGATTCAAAGTTTAGAAACAAAATGGCAAAAAGCAATTATATTGGATGTTTCGAATCCAACTTTTTTCATTGTCACAAGGAATTTTTGACAATGAAAACAGCGGAGTTTAAAACCTTTCAACAATAATTTGTTTTAAATCATGGGTTATTGTTTTTTTTGCTGCCAAAGACTTTTAAATTTCACTTTGGGTGGATTTTCTTTCACATTTCCTTTGAATATCTATGCCTAATTATTTTTATTTACATGTTTGGCTGAGATTCAATGGTCCATATGTATGGTTTAGTGAAAGAACTCAAGCACACAAAAATGCTGAGTTTTAACCAGGGGGTACAGACGTTAGATGGCACCCGGAGCAAGAAACAAGTCTGGCACCCCCATGTTCGAACCTAAGGTCTTTCGGGAGCAAACATACTGGATTTAAGAAAGTAGTTGCGACATTGTTGGGACTTTTCGGCGCGCCATTGATTTGGCGCCGGGGCATTGTGTCCCTCTTCCAGCAACTAAATGCATCCGCTCATCGTCATACAGAAGACAGAAGCGTTACATAATGTGATAAAAATGAAGCCTTGTTGAAAGGATACACATTTGAAGAAAGCGGATGAAAAATTTAGATGAAGATAAACAACGTTGAACAAAAGCATGCATGTTGTTTCTCATCAAGACATCAAATGTCATTTATGAAAGAGTTAACCTCATGCTGACAAACACTACACTCATGTGCACGTAATGCAAATTTTGACAGTCGTTGTCATGTTACAATTTGGTAGGCATTCCTAGCTACACTCAGCGTCTCAAACACGTTTGCCATCATCTCTTTGGTGGTTCGTGTTGCGAATTCGCCCAATAGCACGCTGTGTTTAACGCAGTTGCAGCGTATTTTGCCCGTACTGTCTGTCCTGTTTAAGAGTAGAAATTCAAATTTGAGATATTTTGTGGGACAAATCTGCTTTGCTCTTACAAAAGTAAGCCTATGAGGAGACTGGTGGTGTGAGTGATACGATAAGAGAGAAAGAACCGTAAAACTGGAGAAAACAGTCCCTACGTGAGTTGAGCGTCAACAATCCAGTCATTGTTCGTGCTAGCAAATCGTCTTTCTAGTCCTGGATCCAACAATAGCCATCGCTGTTTTCACGTGTTCAGCCTTTCTTGGTTTCCGCTCATGCGGTAACTTCACCTAAACACGGTTATCAAGTTGCAACTATCGACAATATAGAAGTCGTTTCACTTCGTTATCTGCCCGAACAATCGTTAGGCTCCTGGCGAGCTGACTCTGTTGAGAGCAGTTGAGATGAACAAGGAAAAGTTCAAGCAGATCTGTAAACAGTGCATGCTTGGATGGACACTTGTATTTCTGGTAAGTACTTGCTTTTAACAATATGTTGTCTCAGTTAAGACTTTTTTGGAAGCACTGTTTGCGTGTTTTGTTAAACGTTTCGCCATAGCAGGGTATTCGCATATTTACAAGGCTTCTGGGGAAACTCAGTGCACCGTTTCTTGCTATGGGCGTCGGAAGGGAGGTGCAAGGCCCCCCTTTCCCCTGGATTTTGAAATTTGACATCTTCCTAATGTGTTAGCAAAAAGGNTTGTTTTCTTAGTTTCGAGTGGNTAACATGAAATTTCATCGTTTTTGTCCTTTCCCAGGAAAAATCCTTTCCTACTCTTGGAAAAATCCATTGCTGCCCCCAATGCCCCCCCCCCTGGAAAACATCCTTTCGACGCCCATGCATTTATTGCCATCCCAACTTTACCGCTTTCGTTTTTTAAGTTTTTTATTGATATTTTAAAACTTAAATTTCATTAGAAAGTCGTTAATACCTGTTTTCATGTGAAATGAAACCCCATAATGCATAAATCGGTGTGCAAATATTTGACTGTGAAGATTTTCGGCTTGTGAACAACTAATTGACAAGATAAGGGTTTGTTCAAAGTAATGAAAAGCAATTTTGCGTTTCATTCTCATTAGAAATGTTTTTTGCTAACGTAATGTTTTTAAAAATGCTTTAAAAAATGAAAAGTTCACAAAACTTTGAATACAAATTTTGCTGAAACGTTTGAAAATGCTCTTAAAATGAAACTTAATCATTTGCAATATCAACTGTTTTTTGGAAGAGTCGAAATTCGATTTAATCGTAGCTAGTCTGCATCCAGTAGTTGCTTCGTCATGAAATAAGGTATTGAATCACCAGTTGCACTGAATTGCTTATCTGGCTCCCGTAAGTGTCGAGGTGAAAATTTGTTCAAAAATGACAACGTGGTCAGATGTTTTCAACTCCATTTGAGTGACAAAGTTTGCTGATGCATTTTGGTACTCACGAAAAGATACTGTAGTGTGTCGACTTTCACCACAAGATCTTCGCACATGCCGACTCATTGGCGTGATTACTGTAATCCATGGGGCAACACTTTCCTTGGTACCCACAGAGTCATTTGGACTCGTTTCTCACAGAAAAGACAATATTGGGAGCTAGGCTGCTGAGTCGGAGGTAAAATATCCGACTCCGAATCCAACTCTGACCTTTCCAAAATTTCCGACTCCGATTCCCGACTCCGACCTTTCTAAAATTTCCGACTCCCGACTCCGACTCATTAACATAAAGGGAATGAAATTTGGCTGTTGAAATCAGTGGAAATCGTGGTACACAGCAAGAAATCTCTGTTTCAACGCAAGTTTCAAAAGAAATTGTACCATTTCAACAGGTATTCCCAATTTAGGAGTGTGATATAAAAATGATCCAATTGGGTACCCGGAGTCGGAGTCGAACAAACAAATCCGATTCCGGCTCCCAGTGTTGTTAGGAATCCCACTCCGACTCCACCCAAAAACCTCCGACTCCGGCTCCGCAACCCTGATTGGGGGCATAACTGCCGAAAAAACAAACATTTCTGAGTTACATTTGAAAACTAACGAACTGAGAAGAAAATGAACCTAACTCATGTCGCAGTGAGCTGCTGCAGAAGAATTAAACAGCCGCATGCTGCGCCCTGGAGCCGAGAATTCTGGGTGGCCAAAAACCTTGATCTTAACCTAGTTGTTGAAAGGTTTGTTGCAGACCTTGTATAGTTTGGAGCAGAGATATTGCGAACAAATTTTTTATCCGCTGCCCGCACAGCCCTAGCAGATACTGTCCGCAACACAACCGCATTTGTTGTGCTGACCCCTGACCGCAACTAGGNTTCAAGTGTTGCGTGTGACTCGACAACATGTTTTTCATCTTTTTAGTTTCTCGCCCNATACATTCCCTTCAAACATTTTTATGCATGAAGCCATAACCACTTTGCTAGCTCCTACTGTNAAACAAACTAATCAACACTNCAATATTTGCGTCNGATGCACATGGCTGCATTTTACTCTAAACACCTCTTTCACCACAAAACACTTAAAGGTCTTGTTGCCAAAGGTCCATTCCTTTTAAAATGTGAAATAAGTGTTTCCATACCTGTTGCAAATGACCAACGGACACGTCATGCACAATAGATGATAGCTACTGTTCTACCAAAAAATCTAACAGCTTTGCCATTGTGTGATGTAACTACTTATTAATATTTAAGTATCCAATGCATACTGATCCCATGTTCATACTGTACCAGAGAAATCAAGGAAACATGTTGTGAAAAGATCTGTACAGTTAATCGCAAACCATATGAAGCGCTTTCTTATTTTAAATAGCAAAGGTACAAGATCCTTTCATTGTCTTCTTTTAAATTTTGTGTGAGCGCTGCTGATGTATTTAACAGGATAGTAAATTTATGAATTAATCTAGGTTTCAAAAGCAAATATAAATGTTTTATACTTGGTATCCACCTTCATTTNCCAGCTGATAGACTTCAGCACTACACAAACTGAAAGGTTTGTTACACTGTAACACTATAAGTTCTTAACGGCTGCAACAAACAGCGGCATAATGCCAGCGCAGTCACACCACAAGGTGGAAGAACATCATCAAATTTGATTTGCGTATATTGAACCACTGGCACCGCTAAAACTCAGGAATACAGAAAGTGCAAGGAGAAGAAAGTAAGATCCATAATCCTACGTTTGAAAAAAATGTATTATTACTTGTATTTTACAAAAATTCGATTAAGATCCTATATATTCAAGCGGTTAAAATTTTTACGCGGCGTAGTTATACGCGCCGGAACCATCTAGTGGTGCGCGTCGCGGTTCACACCTCTAGTTTGGACTTTTCGATGTTGACACTTTGCCTCCAATTAAATCAGCAATGTTGGTATTTGCTGACGACTGCAAAGCTAGTTTTCGAATGTCGTCAAATGTCTTCCATTGTACCAAAAACTGTATGCCGTTGTTAGTCATAACAGGTGCTAGAGCAAGTCTCTAGGAAATTGTTATATTTTCAAAACTTGCTTTACAGCTCGGTGGATGTGCTATAATTGGTGTTTCTGTTTGGATTTTGATGGAAAATGTTTTCATAAACGAGCTTATCGTTCCGAGGTCAACCTTTCTGGATTATTCAGCTTATTGTGCCCTGGCTGTTGGCGGTTTCACTATTCCGGTAGCAGCGTGGGGATTCTGGGCAAAACGAATTCGAAGCAGGGGACTTCTGCTTTTGGTAAGTTGTGTTTTTATGTACCTTGAGACTTCCATGCATTGGGACAGAGGCTAATCAAGATTTCCTTCAAGGTGTAAGTTGCGTGATTGTAGTAATCTTAACGATCTTGCAATGTTTGTAATTGTGTATTTTTTTCCAGAAAAATAGTGTAGCAAATTTCATTTGTTTAATGCGCCAGTCAGTAAAAGTGGTAAGCTGTTAACGTAAGTACTCTGCTTATATAGTTATCATTTGATTTCAGCTAAAAGCAATTTCGTCTCTAGGGTGGACTGCTGACGTAATGGCCCTACATACTTAGCGGTTTCCAGCATTCGCACTGCTGTACAAACAGTCTTTCACAAATCGTATTCACAAGGGTCAAAACTACTCACTACATCCAGGCCCGTAGTCACGGGAGGGGGCATTCGTGGATAGTGTCCCCAATTTTTTGTGCCCCCCAAATTTTGTTGTGCCCAGAAAATTTTGTTTTAAATATATAATGAAAACAAAAGTCTTGCCACCTAAAAATGTATTTCCCCCCAAACCTCAAACCTGACTCCGGACCGGACAGTTCGTGTTCACATGTAAACGCTATTGATGTGTTTGGGCCGTGTAGCACTAACTATGAGGGTGCGATTTTATTCTTTCAAGGCGGATGTGAGTGTCGTGATTTCTATCTATTTGTCTATCCAGAGAAAAGAAAAGTTTCTGTTTTTAATTCAACACAATTGTTGTTCATATTTCATTATTCACAAGTGAACGGACTTCTAAAAGCGACGAGATAAAGCTGCAAGGTGAAAATGTCAATCAGCTTAAAACCAACAGCAGATCGAAAAAATATATCTTTCACATATTTATTACAAATTTGGCCTCAAAAAAAACAAACTGGCAAAACTAGTAACGACTGTTTGGCACCTTTTTAACCATTCCGTAAGTGTGATCTAATAGGGAAGTTTAGTGCCAATAATGGAACAACAAGGGTAGAAATCAGAAAACTAGAAACATGTTTTACACCAAGGTGTCAGTGGACACGCGGAAATCTCCTAGTAGGCCTACGCGGTGCAGGCGTGATAAAGTGGCACATATTATCAAATTAAGGACACGTTGTTACAGCGAAAACCTAAACTGGGCCGCATGCGGCCCGCTGGCTGAGGGTTAGACATAGCTGGTGTGGTTGGTCTCCCTCACCAAGATCCGGCCGGTAAAGTTTGGTTTGACTGAATTCGTATTTCGGGTGCTTTAATCTGGTCAACTTAAATTTGGCTCTGCACAACATGTTCATATGATTTTGCTTCTTGTGCGGGGGTTGGCTGGAATGATTTGTCATTTTTCTGCAAGGTACTGGCCACATGCCATTGCAGAAAAGAGAGTATTTTTTACAATAAAAGGTAGCAAAGAGGACTTCCGTAACATCGCAAATGCCGCTTTATCAACCCCGTATAAATGAAATTGGCAAGGTCAGTCAACACTATCGTCAGCATCAGCACGTCAACTGCATCCTCAGAAAATGTAACCGAATTTGATCAATGGCGCAGTACCTAATAGTCATCAATCGGTCCCTTTCCTCACACGAAGCAAGAAACAGCAAATTGGTGACAATTGACATAGCTGACTTTTACCCATCAATCACCCAAAAACTATAAGAAAGTGCCATTGCATTTACAAAACAATTCGCGTACATTTCCCTGTGTTTAGCGGCGGAACGAAAATTCATAGTGAAGGGATCCGGGATTCTGTCTTTGCATCTTCCGACTCTGGGTGCCAGCTTCTTGTTCGAGTAACATGTATACAGACCTAGGTAAATTTAAAAGTTTTACTGCACATTCGACCATTCCGAGCATCCTTATTGCAAATAGACGATTCATTCATTTGTTCCAGGGATGTTTTGAATCAGGCCATTGGTGAAATAAGACATAGTGAAGCGTGCACAGTATAACGACGCACAAAGTTAAGATGAAAATAAACGTGCCTTAGCAACAAAATCAAGCACTCAGTAAAATTTTGAAGATGATGTTCATTTAAACGAAAAACTATATATGCAGTAAAATAGTTAGTGTGTCTCTTGCATTGTGGAACTCCCTTGAAAACTAAGGACTCTGACCCTCTTGTTCTGCCACCCGTAGCTGTAATGTAAAATGCAGGCAGACCAGCAAAAACGAATATATAACATCATTTCACTGCTCAAAAAACAAAGGATAGATAATCACTACAGACGTAGGCTTGATAGCCTACATTGTGAAAACGGACTTTGTTTACATGACCTTCAACCTAATCAGCAGAAAAATATCCATTCAGAAAACCAGGCATTAGCCACTATACATTAGCGCAAATCAAACCACCTACCAACCACGATCCCATATTGGCCGATGATGATAAACGAGCAAATTTCCAGGCTCACATGCTACAAGCAAGAGTTTGGCAAAACAGTAACTATGCAAACACGTCTAGGCTTTACAAAAAATTGGCCAAAATTACCAGCTGCAATTTGATTCAATTAATTAGAATGCTGCACAAAAACAGAAATACCAACGGAAAATTGTTTGGTTTTGCCTTCCCAACGCCAACAACATAGAAACCGACACTGGAGGAATGTTTATAAAGCTTTAAACATATCAAGTCTGTCTTAGCAATCGCTATCACAAAATATTTATCAAAAGGTAAGAAACAGTTGTAGGTAACATAACAACTGTGATAGAAACGCACAACGATAAAATTCTCAACAGCATTGAAGCAGCTGAACCAGAAACATGCGACTGTCAGAAAAAAGAATGTCCACTTCTCTGATTGCTTTTCCTTTCTCATTTTTTCTTTCTAAGTGCAAACAGCCAAGTCTCGTTTTCTCTTTCTAAGTCCGAACAGTCTTTGATCCAGGTTAATTTTCATTATACAGTAGAGGCAGGGGCATAGAGAGTTCTGGTGATGCCCAGGGCAAATGGTTGATTGTATGACCCCTACCAAATTTTATTTCTGAGTAATGTGAGAAATACAAGGTTTGGAATAGGCAAAAAATTATTGTTGACAAAAACAAGTTAAAAAAATTGGAGTTCGAACTGTTTCAACTTTCAACGACTATTTTTGTTTGTAATGTGTTAGCTTTTAATAATGTATTTTGTTCTGTGTGCCTGAGGCATGTGTTAAAAAGGAAAATTCTTCTAGCATGGGTATACANTGAGGAACTAGATATTACATTTTCTCATGCAAATAAGTATCAGGTAAGCAGGGGCGTNACCAGGTGAGATGGCGACCGGAACAAGAAGCAAGTTTGGCGCCCCCAAGTTCGTAACTGGGATCTTTCGGAAGCAAATGTACTACATTGAAGAAAGTACTTGTGAAATTTTTGGGACTATTCGGCGCCCCGCAGTGTCTCGGCGCCCGGGCAATTGCGTCCCATTGTCCCCCTTCGTTACACCCCTGCAGGTAAGCCCACCAAAAAGGATAGCACTTTGGAGTCGTACGAACGGTCAGCGGTGCCATTTCCGCTTGCTTACGCCGGTGGCCACGCGGGGCTACCTTCGCAGCAAATGCTGTTTTGGTGGCAAGTCAATCGCAGCACCCAGGGGTGTAGTGCTAAAAAAGAGGTATGGAAACGACGTGCCCACACCAAATAAAAAGGAAGACTGCACCAAATGGTTCGAATAAAGTGAGCATTCGCCTACGAGAATTTCCACATTGGATCTTCCTGTTTCACTGTGACTTTTAATTAGCAGTGCGAATCTGCGTGTCGCTAGCATATCTGTGAGATCGCAGCCATGTTTTAATGAAATTAGTGCAAAAAGGTGTGGAAACGCGTTCCCACCCCACTACACCCCTGGCAGCACCGCTCGTGAAGCTTTTTCTTGCACCCATGCACTAATACCGAGAACGGCTTCCTACAGTGAAATAGAGCAGTTTGCGGGTAACTTTGGAAAATTCTAGCCACGTAAATATTGTCGTTTCAATAAAAAATAGCCCAAAAATAGGAAGCCATAAAGTTTATCTAGAGGGTATTTAATGCGATTTTTTTAAAGTTTTTTAGCTAAGTTAGGATTGGAAAGTATAAGCTTTGAATCTAAACTTTCAGGACTCGTACTACTTTCCAACATGGTGTGTCGGCACGTCATCCTCGAAAATGCAGCATCGTAAAATGTGGCGGAAGAATAAGCGTGAGAGTGTGCTTTTCAGGGACCTCTTAGCAGCAAACCTCGTTCGTAATTTGCAGTTACTGACTGATTGCCATCTTTGCAGTTCATCGCATCTTTGCTGTTTCTGATCTTGCCTGGTGATATCGCAGCAACCACTTTGGCTATGTTAAGCCTCTCGAATTTCGATCATGTGGTGTCCAACGTGGCAAAGACAAGCCTCGAAGTTCACTTTGAAAGCAACACTATTTATTCCGTCACATTGACTGAAGCGTNGAATNGCTTGCAGGGAAGANTGAGTATAACCTTTGATTATTGCATGAAGAAGTGACTCGGTGAGCTATTTTGTCTTGCCTGATCTACAGCCAGTAGGGGCCAAATATTTTGACTTTAGGCGAGCAACAGTATGTGGTTTGGAACACCTCCTTTCGAAGCACAAGACGACAAGATATGCTAGAAATGCGAGAGGGCATGGCCCCTTTGCCCCTCCTGTCTACAACTATGTCTATAGTCCACAATAGTTGCCGCTTCCCTTCACATCCACCCAATACAGTTCTGACGGTCACGCACGCATGAACCACCAGAGCGTGAGGCACAACTAATGGAAAGTGCGCTATATGGATAGCACGTATATGAGCATGTGGCAATCCGGAGGTAATAGAGCAGTGATTCCAAAAGTACAGTATAGGTCGCGACTCAAACAAGGTTCGCGAAGTGTACTAAAATGGGTCGGGCCGAGGCGATCCAAACCTGGGGTGTATATTATGAGGTGTAACCGCTGCACGTAATAGAGTGACCTTATCGGGTGGACTCTTGGTTTTTGATGCGATAGTGTATTACTTTGCGTGCTATACGTTCTGTAGACTTGAATTCAGTACCATCAAGCGATCGCAAAACAATTATAACATTGATGAACGCATATTGAACGTAAAAACGCAAGCGCAGCATACACTACAGAATAGAGTACACACGAGTAGTAACGCAAAACGAAGCCAGGAGAACAAAGTCGCCTGGAGAGAAGAACAGGGTTTGTCTAGGCCTCAGCTGCGACACATCTCGGCTGTCGATGCAGTTATTTTGGTAGCAGGTAGACCATAGCAAGTTGATCAGACTTCATATAAACATCCTTTTTATCCAAATAGACAAGAGTTGTGCGGCATTTTTTGCACAGTGCAGGGAAGGCGAACAGTTACTGTGTCCATTTCAGTGTTGGTAGTTGAACTTCAGAATTACTAGCACTGCGGCGGTCGCGCTATCCACTGGGGTATGGGCTCTGATTCTGAGTTCACCATAAATTTTTGAAAATCTCGGGAAGGCAAAGTTCCTAAATCTTGTTAAGAGCGAACAGTAGCTTTGTGTTTTCGCAAATGTTACTTAAAAGAGCACAGAGTCCTTTTCTGGGAGTTTTCTATCGCAATACAACGATTAATTTGCTTTCTTTGGGAATAAATAAACCAACTACTTTGGCAGGTTTTTCCATGCTTCAATTGTCTTCTCATTCCCAAATTTCTCAAACAAAGGCAGATACAGACGTCGTACAATGCAGATTGCGCCAAGAAGAAACTGTTATTGGTCGCACTATTTAGCTGGGACAATGCACCGAAAAATAGAATAAAGAGTGGCAGAGGAATTTGTTCGTTTTTCTAAACAATATGAATAAATACTTATTTACTCAGGAACAGACCTACCCGGAATTTCGGATAATATCAACTTCAATTTTGAGAAGGCTAAACCCGACGATTATTGTGGTGGACAGGTGCGAATTTTGTTAGCTCTTAAACTAAGCTGGTCACCCTGCTTCCTTCAGCTCATGGCTAGTTACATTACTGCGTAAGTGCCTTCCTTTCCGGAATTCGCCACCTAATGTTTTGCTGTAGCAGTGTCATCTGAACCCAACCTTGCTTACCTTGCTATACCACATACACTCTGGACAGCTCTTTTCTTGTCCAAATGCATGATGTTTATTCAAGGTGATGACAACACTCATCGGTGTACGAGGGAGGGCGCCCCGCCCCCGGCTTGAAAAATTTCAGGGCAACTCTGTTTTTCAGGACAAGGGCAAGTTGCTAAAAAATCCCGAACGGTTAAAAAATTTTCAATACACTGTATCCAGTGTGTATATTCACTTGGGGGTGATCCCAGTGTTGCCCTAATCAACACTGAACGTTATTATGCCAACAAGGTAAATGAAAATGACACTGATAGTGCCATAGACACCTTTGCTAAGAGGGAACATAGGCACAGGTATTTCTTTTAAAGGACTGAAAAGGTCTGCAGCTTAAATATTTGGAATTGCGCATATTTATGCAGCAGTCACATTGTATTGCTTTCTTGCATTGCAGTAAAGTTTAGTACTTTATGAATTCTACTTTCCAGCTTTGTAAACGACTGTACATGGTTTCTTTATTCGAATGGTAACGATCGTACGTCAGAACATCCTACAATACTTTACATGATACAATCGCAGTATACGAATACGATACAATGCGTATAGGCACACTGGCACGTGCATTTTGAGTGCGTGTTTCATTTTCCGAGGTGCAATCTTCAGTTGAAGCGGGCTGTACGTACATGCAGATTGCTTGGCCCCTTTGAGTGCGCGTCTTTAAGTGCCTTGCTCAAGCGCACAGCAACGATAACACAGGCAGGTGTAGGGAGTCAGACCCTTCGGTCCGGAACCGTCGCTTTTAACCTTTGCGTTGCGCCATCGATGTCGCGTATATATTTGCATCAGTAAAGGTAATTACCGTAAAGTTTCTTGTCTGGGAGAACACAGAACGCAAGGAACTTCACCCCCTTGAATTAACAAGCAAGGTAACTACAGAATTTGCCTATAACGGAACATCTAGGGGATTGCATAAAGAACGTTATTGCCCAATTGACGTTATAAGCGAATTGAAATGCGTGTAAAAGATGCCATCGGGACCGAAAAATGTAACGTTATAGACCAGGGGTCACCAAACTACGGCCCGCGGGCCAAATCCGGCCCGCGAAGCCATTTCATCCGGCCCGCGTAGACATTTTGCCAATGAGG